>OLOI01001088.1_pt1 | contig 24493 bp, 19 predicted proteins | sample 1672131 | NCBI WGS metagenome assembly OLOI01 (sample SAMEA3136651, study PRJEB25190) | human gut metagenome
TTTTAAGGGAACTAGAACCTGAATCTAGCGCGTCTGCCAGTTCCGCCACATCCGCATATTCTTTTCGCCGTGGGCCGTGGCCCTGACGACGTGTATTATTATAACGGCTGGCAGAAGAAATGTCAAGCGATTTTTTGAGAAAAATGCTGCTTTTTTCAACGAAAAATGCGGTCCTCCGCTTTTCGACGAAAGACCGCATTTTATGAAAAGATTACCAGAGGTTGACGACCTCGTTGTACAGGCCCTCGTAGCTCTTGGCGGAGTTGGACCAGCTGAAGTCGCACTCCATGGCGCGCTTGACCAGCACGGGCCAGCCGTCCTTCTGCCAATAGCCTTCCTTGGCGCGCCAGCAAGCCTCATACAGCTCGTGGGCGTTGTAGTTGGCAAAGGTAAAGCCGTTGCCGTAGCCGTCGCCGGAGTCGTGGATAGAGTCCTTCAGGCCGCCGGTCTCGCGGATGACGGGGATCGTGCCGTAGCGGCAGGAGACCATCTGGGCCAGACCGCAGGGCTCGGAGCGGGACGGCATCAGGAAGATGTCGGCACCGGCGTAGATCTGCTGCGCCAGCTTGGCGTTGAATCCAATGTAGACGCCGACGCGGCCCGGGTTGCGGGCGCACAGCTCATTGAAGAAGTTCTCATACTGGGCCTCGCCGGAGCCGAGGATGACCAGCTCGATGCCCTGCTGCAGCAGACCCTCGGCGATGGCCTGAACCAGGTCAACGCCCTTGTGGCCAACCAACCGGGTGACCATGGCCATGACCGGGCTGCCGTCCTTATGCAGGCCGAACTCGTCCTGCAGGGCCTCTTTGCAGACAGCCTTGCCCTCCTGGAAGGTCTCGGCGTCGTAGTTTTTGGCAATGTCAGGGTCGGTGGCAGGGTTAAAGACATCGACGTCAATACCGTTCAGAATGCCGCACAGCTTATACTGCTTCTGGCGCAGCAAGCCGTCCAGACCGTGGCTGAACCACGGGTCGAGAATCTCCTGCGCGTAAGTCGGGCTGACGGTGGTGACCTTGTCTGCACACTCGATGGCACCCTTCATGAAGTTGGCACAGCCGTCATACTCCACAACATGGGCGTCACGTGCGCCGATGCCGCAGGTATCCTCGAGAATATCCAGACCATACTTGCCCTGGTAGGCAATGTTGTGGATCGTGAACACCGTCTTGATGCGGCTGAACTTATCCAGATGGCGGTAGTACAGGTTCAGGTAGACGGGCGTCAGTGCGGTCTGCCAGTCATTGCAGTTGATGATGTCCGGCTCAAAGTCGGTGTAGAACAGCATCTCCAGAATGGCGCGGGAGAAGAACGCGAAACGCTCGCCGTCGTCATAGAAGCCGTACAGGCCGCTGCGCTTGAAGTAATACTCGTTGTCGATGAAGTAAAAGACAACGCCGTCGCGCTCGGCCTTGAACAGGCCGCAGTACTGGCTGCGCCAGCCCACGGGCACGCTGAAGTTGGTGACATAGGTCAGCGTATCCTTAAATTTCAGGTCGCCGTACAGCGGCATAACGACGCGGGCGTCGATGCCGTCGCGGACCAGCGCCTTGGGCAGAGCGCCCGCAACATCGGCCAGGCCGCCGGACTTGGCAAAGGGTGCAGCCTCGCTGGCTGCGTACAGGATTTTCATAAGCACCTCCGTGCGAGTTTCACAAAATGAGGGCGAGGGAAAGTCTGGCTCTCCCCCGCCCTCTCATCAAAGTCGTCTCCGGGGAGAGGGAGTTCGACCTCTATGAGCGTTATGTCTCCCCTGTGTCAGCGTTTTGCTGGCGGGGTATTTTATACGCTGTGGCCCTTGGCGACGAACACCGGGAAGGTGTCGGTGCCGGTCAGCTTCTTGTCCTCGGTGATGTGGACGTTCTTGTCGGTGACGACGTACTCCACATTGCAGTTCGGCTCAACAACGGTATCCTGCATCAGGACGCAGTTCTTGACAACAGCGCCCTTCTTGATCTTGCAGCCGCGGAACAGCACGCTGTTCTCAACGGAGCCCTCGATGACGCAGCCGTCAGCCAGCAGGCTGTTCTTGACAGAGCTGCCCTCCAGGTAGCGGGTCGGGTTATCGTCACGAATCTTCGTGTAGATGGGCGCGGGTCCGAACAGGGCGTCCATGCTGCCTTCCTGGAGCAGACGCATATTCTCGTCGAAGTAGCTCTTCATGTCGGAGACGCGGGCGACATAGCCGTCGAACCGGTAGGCATGGACGTTCAGCAGCTTGAGGTTGCGGGCCAGGATGTCGCGCTCGAAGTAGACGAGGCCGCGGACGGAGGCATCGTGGATCAGGTGGATCAGGCTCTCGCGCTCAATGACATAGATGTTCATGGCGAGGTTCTGCTCACCGATACGGTAGTCGTTGGACAGAATCTCAACAACGCGGTCATTGTCATCCAGGCGGATGGTGTAGTTATCACTGCGGGCACCCTCGGGGATGGCGGCGCGGTTGTAAACCATCGTGACGTCAGCGCCGGACTTGACATGGGCATCGATCAGCTTATTGAAGTCGAAGTTCATGGCAATGTAGGAGTCAGACAGGATGACGTAGCGCTCCTTCTGCGCCTCGAGCCAGTTCAGGATGCTGTCCAGTGCGTCCACACGGCCGGAGTACAGCTTGACGCTGCGCTCGGCAAAGGGCGGGACGATATTCAGGCCGCCGCGCTTACGGGTCAGGTCCCACTCACGGCCTGCGCCCAGGTGGTCCATCAGAGAGTGGTAGTTTTTACGCACGATGACGGACACGTTGTCGATGCCGGCGTTGGCCATGCTGGACAGCGTGAAGTCGATCAGGCGGTAACGTCCGCCGAACGGGATGGAGGCCATGGAGCGCTCCGCCACCAGTTCGGGAACGAGGTTATCATACGTATTGGCGAAAATGACGCCGAGAGCATTCACATTGCTGTTTACCATTGTTCCTCACCATCCTTTACATCGCTGGAGACCATTGCCTTGGGGCCAACCACTGCGCCCTTGCCGATGACGACACCGGAGCCGACGGTGGCGACATCGCCGGGCTCGGCAATGTTCAGGCCGCCCTCGGGCATAGCGCCGACGGTTGCGCCCTCCTCGATCGTGACGTTCTCGGCCACGATGCAGTGCTTGACGGACGCACCGGCCTTGATGACCGTGCCGCCCATAACGACGGCTGCTTCGACCGTAGCGCCCTTCTCAACGACTGCGCCGGGGAACAGGATGGAATTATTGACCGTACCGTTGACCTTGCAGCCCTCGGAGATCATCGAGTTGGAGATGGTGGCGTCGCTGCCGATCTGCTGGCAGGGACGGCCCGTGTTGCGGGAGTAGATCTTCCAGTTCTCATCGAACAGGTTGATGCCGGAATGCTTCGGGTCAAGGACCTCCATGTTGGCCTGCCACAGGCTGGAGATCGTGCCGACGTCCTTCCAGTAGCCGCTGAAGTGGTACGCATACATACGGCGGCCATCCTTCAGCAGGTTGGGAATGACGTTCTTGCCAAAGTCGTTCTCGGAGTTGGGGTCAGCCTCGTCCTCGCTCAGGTATTTCTTCAGGATGTCCCAGTTGAAGATGTAGATGCCCATGGAAGCTAGGTTGGACTTGGGCTCCTTCGGCTTTTCCTGGAAGGCGTTGATGCGGTCATCCTCATCGGTGACCATCAGGCCGAAGCGGGATGCCTCGCTCCATGGCACCTCCATAACGGCGACGGAGAACTCTGCGTTCTTCTCCTTATGGAAGCGCAGGAAGTCAGAGTAATCCTGTTTGCAGATCTGGTCGCCGGACAGGATGATGACATACTTGGGGTCATAGCGGTCAATGAAGGACAGGTTCTGATAGATGGCGTTGGCCGTGCCCTTGTACCAGTCAGAGCCGGAAGCCTGCTGGTACGGCGGCAGAACGTGAACACCGCCGTGCAGGCGGTCAAGGTCCCACGGCTGGCCGTTGCCGATGTACTCGTTCAGGACGAGGGGCTGATACTGGGTCAGGATGCCCACCGTGTCAATGTCAGAATTGACACAGTTGGACAGCGGGAAGTCGATGATACGATACTTTCCGCCAAACGGAACTGCCGGCTTGGCGAGCTTCTGGGTCAGCGCGTACAGACGCGAGCCCTGGCCGCCTGCCAGGATCATTGCGATCATTTCTTTAGCCATAAGATTTCTCCCCTTAAAATTTCGGCAGAATGCCGTTTTTAACATATATCCAAAGACGGCTTACACCGTCGTTTTGGCCTTGGGCGGACGTCCGCGGCGCTTGGGAGCCGCCTCGGTCACGGCGTCTGCGGCAGGGGCCGCAGTCTTGGCAGTGGTTTTTGCCGTCTTTTTGGCGGCGGGCTTGGCGGGCTTTTCCGCTGCCTTGTCCTCTGCCTTGGCGGCGCGCGGCTTACGGGCAGCGGGCACGCTCAGGTAGAGGGTGGACAGCGGCGGCAGCGTCAGCGAAATATGCTGGTCGAAGCCGTGCATCGGGCCCTTCTTCGTCTTGACCGTGCCGTTGGTCACGCCGGAGCCGCCGTACTTCTTATCGTCGGAGTTGAGGATCTCCTTGTAGCTGCCGGGGTTCGGCACGCCCATCTGGTACTCCTTGCGCAGCACCGGGTTGAAGTTGCAGACGACAAGCACCATCTTGCCCGCAGCGTCGCGGCGCAGGAACGCGATGACGCTCTGCTTGCTGTCGTCGGGCACGATCCACTGGAAGCCCTCCCAGCTGTAATCGACCTGCCACAGGGCTGGCGTGTCACGGTAGAAGTGGTTCAGATCCCTGACGTAGCTTTGCAGCTCACGGTGCTTATCGTAGCCGAGCAGCATCCAGTCGAGCGGCTTCTTCTCGTCCCACTCGATAAACTGGCCGAAGTCCTGGCCCATAAAGAGCAGCTTTTTGCCGGGGTGGGCCATCATGTAGCCGAAGAAGGTGCGCAGGTTCGAGAACTTTTCCTCATAATCGCCGGGCATCTTGTTCAGCAGGCTGCACTTGCCGTGGACGACCTCGTCGTGGCTGATGGGCAGCACGAAGTTCTCACTGAACGCATAGAAGAAGCTGAACGTAACCTTGCCGTGGTTGCCGGCGCGGAAGAGCGGGTCGGTTTTCATGTAGCTGAGCATGTCGTTCATCCAGCCCATGTTCCACTTGAAATTAAAGCCCAAGCCCCCGTCGGACGCGGGCTTTGTGACCAGCGGCCAGGCGGTGGATTCCTCGGCGATCATCATTTTATGCGGATAGCGGCCCAGGATAGCCGTGTTCAGCTTCTGCAGGAAGGCGATGGCCTCGAGATTTTCCTTGCCGCCGTTGACGTTCTGCTCCCACTCGCCGTCCTTGCGGTTGTAGTCGAGGTAGAGCATACTGGCGACAGCATCGACGCGCAGACCGTCCACATGATAGCGGTCCACCCAGAACATGGCGCTGGAGATCAGGAAGCTCTCGACCTCCTTCATGCCGTAGTTAAAGACCATCGTGCCCCATTCCTTGTGCTCACCGCGGCGGGGGTTGGGGTCCTCATAGCAGGGAGCGCCGTCGAACATGTACAGGCCGTAGCCATCCTTCGGGAAATGGGCCGGGACCCAGTCCAGAATGATGCCGATGCCCGCCTGATGCAGCTTGTCGACGAAGGCCATGAAGTCCTTCGGCGTGCCGTAGCGGCTTGTCGGGGCAAAATAGCCCGTAACCTGATAGCCCCAACTGCCATCGAAAGGATACTCGGTGATGGGCAGCAGCTCCACGTGGGTGTAGCCCATTTCCTTTATGTACGGGATCAGCTCGTCGGCCAGCTCGGCATAGTTGTAGGGCACGCCGTTTTCGGGGTCCTTCATCTTCCAGCTGCCGGCCTGCAGCTCGTAAATGGACATCGGGCTGTTGATGACATCCCGCTTTTCCTCGTCACTGACCCAGGCGGCATCCCCCCAGGTGTAGCCCTCAATATCATAGACCTTGCTGCCGTTGGACGGGCGGGTCTCGGTATGGAAGGCATACGGGTCAGCCTTATAGACCAGCTCATCCGCCGGGGTGGTGATGCAGTATTTGTAGACATCAAATTGTTTGATGCCGGGAACGAAGCGCTCCCAGATACCGTCCGTCACCTTTTCCATGGGGTGCTCGCCGGGCGTCCAGCTGTTGAAGTCACCCACAATGGAAACGGCCTTGGCGTGCGGTGCCCAGACACGGAACACCGCGCCGGCCTCGCCGTTTTCCTCGCACAGATGCGCACCGAAGTAGCGATAGGCCTCCTGATTGTTGCCCTGCTTGAACAGATAAATGGGCAGATCGGAGCTTTTGGGCGTTTCTTTGCGCTGTTTCAACGTAATCTCCCCTTTTGAGCGGTGCTGTAGTGGATACAGTACACCGACTCTATATAATCTCTGTCTCTATATTACCTGTTTCTTACGGGAAATGCAAGGTCTTTTGTGTAATATTCTGCTAAAATTTTCGTATGTTGCCTATTCGTTTTGTACAAGTTCGACATAAATCGGGCGTTTTTTCGGACAAACGTACAAAAAAAGTCCCCTGCAAGGTTCTTTTTACACTTTGCAGGGGATTTGTGCAATCCGGAAATTATTTTCAGGTCCCGTAGATGTAGTACGGGTTCTCGCCGCTGTAGACGCTGCGGCGGTTCCAGACCGTGTGGGTGGCCAGATATTCGGCCCAGGCATGGTAGCCCGCGGCATTGAAGTGGACGCCGTCCTTCGTGGCGTAGTCGTCGATCTGGCTGCCGTCGGCGGGGTTGGTCAGGGCCTCGCGGATGTTGATATAGTAGCAGCCCTTGCGCAGCGCCATGTTGGCCAGCAGGTCGTTGACCGTGGCAATGCGGGTGTTGTCCAGACCGGGCTTGGAGGCGACCACATCCTCCTGTACGCCGGGAATGGACTGGATATAAATCGTCACGCCGGGGTTCAGCTGCTCACGCAGCATATCAATGAGGCGCTCGTAGTAGGCGATAAAGCTGTCCTCACTGCCCTGCACGACGAGGTTGTTCGTGCCGACAAGGATATAGAGATAATCCGGCTGGCTGGCGGCAATGGTTTCCATCGGGGTCTCGTTCGCACCGGTGACGGCGTTCTTGACGCTGACATTGTTGACAAAGGTCTGCACGCCCGCGCTGACGTAGGTGGCGTAGTGGGCATTGTGGTAGCCTGTATCGTAGATGCCCAGGCCCGACGCGATGCTGTCGCCCGCGAAGGTGACGGTGTTGAAATAGTCGTTCGTCACGGTGCCCAGCATCGGGACAGCCACCATGCGGTGATCGGTGTTGCGGTACTCGGTGTCGATCGTGGCCGCGACGGCCTCGGACTTGTCCCACGCGGCGGTATCGACGCCCGGTAGGATGCGCTGCGGCTCGGCAATGTCTGCCGGGGCTGCCGAGGGGGCCTCGGTGGGCGCAGCGGCGGACGCGGCCTGCTCCGGCGTAGCGGATTCCGCCGGGGAAGTCTGAGCCGGGGCACTCTGCCGGGTGAACCAGAAGTAGCCCACGCCGATGCAGAGCGCCGCCAAAACAACGATGAGGATCAGGAACAGTCTGCGCTTGCGGCGCCTGCCTGCGACCTCATTACGGTAGGTATAAAAATCAGCCATAAAAGCTCCTGTTCTTTACGCAATCAAGCATGTATAGCTATTATACGCCGGAACCGCACCGGGTACAAGTGGCCACAGCAAATTTTACAGACCGAAAAGGGCCGTTTGCAAAAATTAGCTTGACGCTTTTCTCCTGTACCCCTATAATAAGAGTAAGAATAGACGTGACCAATCATCACAGAACGGAGGTCCTGCCCCATGGCATGGATGATCGTATCCGACAGCTCCTGCGAGATCCGCGAGCTGGAAAACCCGGCACCGGGCGTGCAGTTTGCCCTTGTACCGTTTAAAATCCGCGTTGGTGAACGCGAGTATGTTGACCTTGCCACGCTGAACACCCAGCAGATGCTGCAGGCCATGACCGACTACAACGGTGCCAGCACCACCGCCTGCCCCAGTCCCGAGGAATGGGCCGAATATTTTTTGCAGGCGGACAACGTGTTTGCCCTCACCATCAGCAGCAACCTGTCCGGCAGCTACAATGCCGCCATGGCCGCGCGCGAGATGGTGCTGGAGGAGCACCCCGAAAAGAAAATTTTTGTGCTGGACACGCTGAGCTGCTCCGGTGCGCTGGCCGGTGCCGCCGAGCTGGCCAACAAGCTGATCGGCGAGGATCAGACATTTGACGACATCTGCTTTGCGCTGAAAAAGTTTGCCGATAGCACCCACATCCTGTTTGCACTGGCGAGCTTTGACAATCTGGCCAAGAACGGCCGTGTCAACAGGGTAGTTGGTTTTATCGCAGGCCGCCTGAACATGCGCGTTCTGGGCCGCCGCACGCCGGACGGCAAGATCGACTTTTACTTCAAGACCCGCGGCGAGACCCGCGTGCTGGCAAAGATTCTGGAGCAGATGGACGAGGACAAATACGATGGTGTCCATCCGGTGCTCATCAGCGAGTGCGGCAATCAGAACGCCGCCCAGCTTTTGCATCACGGCATTGAGGCCAAGTGGCCCGGCGCTCCGGTGAAGATCGTGCCCTGCTCCGGCTTGTGCAGCTTCTACGCGCAGGATCAGGGCATCATTATCACGTATTGAGACCAAAATCAAAATGACCGCCAGACGTTTTCCTCGTCTGGCGGTCATTTTCATAAAGCACTATTTGCCGCAGCCTCCACCATGATATGCTTGAGTTGCTCTGGTGTCAGAATTGCGTTCACTTTGCGGTGAATCATGCGGTGGCAGTTTGCACAAAGGCAGACCAGGTCTGTCTCCGGGTTCACCTTCACTTCCTCGTCCAGAGAAGACAACGGAACTAAATGGTGAACCTCGATAAAGTTTTTGCCCAGTGCACCGTAGGTCTTTTCAAAATCAAAACCGCAGACACTGCATTTACAGCCATGAATCCGAATCGCTGCTGCGCGGTTCTGTGGGCTGCGCTCGTAACGGGTGACGTAATACTCCGTCTTCTTCCCATCCGGATACATCACACGAGTTTCTTCAACACCTACGTTTGGCTCGACACGTTTTGCCACCCACGGCCATGCCTTTTCCACTCTCCACATCATCCACAAGAAAGATTGTGCGTCAATCAGCTCCACATCCTCGAAATATCTTTCCAAAAGCACTTCAATCTGTCTGGCAATGTCTATTATCGTCTGATAATTTTCCCATGTACATTCGTTCAAGCACGAGATCGATATTTCCAGCTTCGGAAAACTAATATTCCGGTAATGATCCTTTTTGACCGTCACATAGCGTTCACGGTCTTTGAGAAAAAACAGGTAAGCAATCACAGAGAACGGGTCATAAATTCGTTTAGTGGATAATAATATTACCAGCTCATGAAAGCAGTCTTCCTCGTCACTAACATTTCCCCGGAACAGTCGTTTCAAAATCCACGCCGTCTTTTGGCAGTCATTCGTAAAGACTTCTGATGTCAACATATAGCTGGGCAACGAAACAAGATTTTCGCGTTCTTCCTCTACAACAACTGAAAAGGTATTCAGTACGCACTTTACAATTTCAGAATCTGTCTTATCATTCCAGCCATTCAACTGCAATTTCTTATGTGCTTCCGTCCAAACCTGTCTCTTGTAGCCTTCTTCATGATACCAGTCGCCCGAGTGGAAGGATACCTCTGTCGAGTCGTCTCCTGTGCCCTTTTGATTTGCCACTGCAATTGCCGTAAGCTGAGACAAACGTTCCTCAAAAAGGCTCTCACTTATTATAGTATTCATTAGTATTCATTTCATTTGCCTATCACTTTATTCCGGCAGCCGCTCCTTCACGAAATCCAGGAACGCCTGGGCGGCGGGGGCGAGGTTCTCGCCGCAGGCGAGACCGATCTCCATCATCTGGTGGGGATTCATCGGGCGCTCCACGACGCCGGGATAGCCGTCCTGGTGGTTGATGGCGTTGTTTACGCTGATGCCCAAGCCCGCCGACACCATGGCATAGGTCGCCGTGATGTCCATCGTGGAATAGCGCGCGTCGGGGCGGGCCTTCAGCTTGTCAAAAATCAGGGTGATGTCGGTCTCCATACCCGGGTAGCTGTCGATGAACGGCTCGGTCTTCAGGCTTTCCACCGGGAAGGACTCGCGGTCCGCCAGCGGGTGGTTTTTGGGCAGCAGGACCATCAGCTCGTCCTGGCGGATGGGCAGCCAGACCGGCAGCGAGTCACGGTGGCTGATGAGGCAGAAATCCGTGCGGTGATCCAGCAGCATCTCGGCCAGCTCGCTGCTGGTGCCGTTGACGATCTTGATGACCACGCCGGGGTGCCGTGTGCGGAACGCCGCCATCATCCGGGTGACCCACTCATAGTAGCAGTTATACGCCGTACCGATGACAATGGTGCCGCAGTCTGCGCCGCGCACCTTGGCTGCGGTCTGTTCCAGCCGCTCCTGCGCAAACAGCAGCTCACGCACCGACGGCAGCAGCTGGCGGCATTCCGCGGTGGGCTGCACGCCGCTTTTGGCGCGGTGCAGCAAGGCAAAGCCCAGCTCCTTTTCCAGCGTTGCCACGCTGCGGCTGATGCCGGAGACCGTAAAACCCATCTCCTCCGCCGCCGCACGCAGGCTGCCGCGGTCGATTGCCTTTAATAAGATCTGCCAGCGTTCTGTATCCATCTTGTACCTCTTATTGCTATATTTGCAATTTTGTAAAAATTGTGTTACGTTTTCATCAATCATAAGACAGAACGCCGGATTTGTCAAGAGCGGAAAGGTAGAAGAAAATAAAAAGGCCTCCTCGCAAGCGAAGGGGCCTTGGGGCAGACCGTCAAAAAACTGCATTCTTGCCCTATTGCGTGTGTAGGGGCGACCATTGGTCGCCCGCCAACTTACCGCAGCAACGCATTTTCTGGGATAGTTTTCTTACAAGGCAAACGGGCGCGGGCGAGCAATGCTCGCCCCTACAAGAGTTTTTCGGCAGTCTGGCCTTGGGGTTCATCACTCTTTTATATTCCGCTCCTGCTTGCGCTTCATGCGCTCAAGCAGAGCTGCCTTCTGCTTGTCCCATTTGGCATCGTACTCCGGGGTAGCCGGGTCGATGCAGCGGGCAAAGCTCCAATGCAGGCCGTCGCGGCGGCTCAGCTTAAAGCGCAGATACCAGTGCCCGCAGTAGGGGCAGGCTGCTCTGGTAAAGTAGCCCGTGTTGCCGCGCTTGAGCCAGACCTCGTCGTTTTGCAGCGGCGCGCCGCACTCAGGGCAGCGTGCCTGATACAGCTCAGGCACGCTGCGGTAGTCGTCGTGTTCCATGCGGTTCATGAACAGCTGCACGTCGCGGCCCGTGTTCTCGGCACCGAGCAGCGCCTCGGTCAGCAGCTCCTCCTCCGTCGGATAGGTCGCGAGGCCCTCGGCCAGCGGCAGCTTGCGGCAGACCCTGGCCGTATAGAGCGCGTCGTCCAGTGCGTTGTGGAACGGTTCTTCCTTGGGGATGCCCAGGCGGTCCACAACGCTTTCCAGGGTCAGGCCCTCTCCCTCCTTGCGGGGGTAAGCCTGCAGGAAGATGCGCTGCAGGTCGTACCAGCGGTTCGGCCAGTTTTCATCCAGCCCGACGAGGAACAGGTTTTGCTTTAAAACCGGCACGTCGTCCAGGCCCCACTCGGCCAGCTCGGCATCGTCGCCCGCCCAGTCAAGAAATTTCTGCAGGCCCTCCTTCATCGGCAGGCCCGCGTCCAGGTCGCCCTGGGACAGACCCGTGACCTTGGCGATATGATGCTGCAATTTGCGGAAAATGTGCGGTTTGAGGTTGACCTCAAACGTATCCAGCACGTCGCCGCGGTCATTGATGCGGGCCGCGCCGATCTGAATGATTTCACCGCGCAGCGTCAGCTCTGTGCCGTGATAGAGGAAGGTTTTCGGCTGGTAGCCGATGTTCCATTCCAAATCGAAAACGATCAGATTCACAGGTCAGGTCTCCTCATTCAAAATAAACTTTTCCACTGCCAGGCCCACGCCGTCGTGGTCGTTATCGGCGGTCAGGTAGTTGGCCGCGGCCTTGACCGGCGGCTGGGCGTTGCCCATGGCCACGCCCATACCGGCCAGGCGTATCATCGGCAGGTCGTTCCAGCCGTCACCGCAGGCCATCAGGTTGGCGGGGGTCAGGCCCTTGGCGCGCAGCAGAATTTCCAGCGAGGTATCCTTGCCGACGCCGAGGGGCATTGTTTCAATAAAGAAAGGTGCGCTGCGGCAGATGGACAGCTTGCCCGCAAACTCCTGCTGCATCAGCTCCTCAACGTGCGGCATATCGGCGGGGTCGCCGGTCAGCAGCAGCTTGTTGATGGGGTAGGTCACCTCGGCGGGCAGGTTTTCCACCTTGCGCACGGGGATCTTGTTAATGCGGGCTTCCTCCAGCACGTAGGGGGCGTCGGGAACCTCGGTCACGATGCCGTTTTTGTCGTAGGTCAGCGGCACGACGTTCCAATAGCGGCTGAACGTGCAGACCGGCTCGATCAGGTCTGCCGGGAAGGCATGCTGCACCAGCGTCTGTCCGGTCCGGCAGTCGATGATCTTGCCGCCGTTGTAACTCAAAATACAGCCGCCGTACTTTTCGAGCTCGAGCTCCCTGGCCAGCGGCTCAATGCCGACGGTGGGCCGCCCGCTGGCCAGCACGATGCAGACACCGCGGCGAGCCGCCTCCTGCAATGCCGCCTTTGTGCGCGGCGTGATGACTTTTTCGGTGTTGGTCAGGGTGCCGTCAAGGTCCAGCGCCAAAACTTTATATTGCATGGTTATTCCCCCGGAATGCAGATTTGTGTATATTGTACTCTAAAATGGGGGATTATGCAAGCATCTTGCCTTCCCCTGTGGGTGAAAGCCGGCCCCGCAGGGCCGGATGAGGGGGATGTTTGCCATTTTTACCCGTTGGTGGGATACCATGGCAGGGTCGGCCCTCATCAGTCAGTTGTCGGAGCCACTGACAGCTTCCCTCGCGGGGGAAGCCGTTTGTTATGATTAGCCATTTCTAACGTATTGACAAGCATTCTCACCTATGCTACACTATCCGAAGCAATAAGGGAGTAGTCAGCGCAGCGGTGGAGCAGCCGCCGCGCAGTTCTGCCAACACAATGAGCGTTTGCTCTGGCTTTACTTTAAACGACGAGACTTATCTGCCCGTTTTCACGGGTGGATAGGTCTTTTTTATTGTCTGCACCCTGCCAAAACGGAGGAGAAAATCATGACTTTATTCGACCTGATCCTGATCGCCGTCAGCCTCTCGATGGACGCATTCGCCGTCTCGATCTGCAAGGGGCTGTCCGTCCGCAAGGTAAGTCTGCAGCACGCTATGATCTGCGGCGTCTGGTTCGGCGGGTTTCAGTTTTTGATGCCTGCACTGGGCTATTTTCTCGGTGACCGGTTTGCCGCGCTGCTGACGAAGTTCGGCCCGTGGATCGCGTTTGTGCTGCTGGCGCTCATCGGTGCGAACATGATCAAGGAGAGCTTTGGCGGCGACGAGCAGCTGGACGACGACTACTCCGCCAAAGCCATGCTGCCGCTGGCCATCGCCACCAGCATTGATGCGTTCGCCGTCGGCGTCAGCTTTGCAGCCATGCAGGTGGACATTCTGCCCGCTGCCGGGCTGATCGGCGTTATCACCTGCCTGCTGTCCGCCATCGGCGTCAAGGTCGGTGCCATGTTCGGCGACAAGTACCGCGCCCCCGCCGAGCGCATCGGCGGCATTGTGCTGATCCTGATCGGTGTCAAGACGCTGCTGGCGGGGCTGGGTGTGCTGTAATTTGGTGTACCTGTAGGGGCCGGGCATGCCCGGCCCGCGGCTTGCCCGCAAACGCCCGGATGAACGGGCGGATATGGAATCCGCCCCTACGGCGTGGGGGTCGATGCTCGTCATCGCCCCGGAAGCGCCTGGGCTGCCGGAAGCTAACGGGTCGCAGATGTGCGGTTCCTGCAACGCTGCAAGACAAGCAAAAACGCTCCGGGCGGTATGGAACATTTTCCATACCGCCCGGAGCGTCATTTATTATTGTATGGTTCAGCGCAGCACCAGCTGTCCGTTCTCATCCGCATCGACGGTCAGGGTGTCTCCTGCTGTGTGGGCGCCGCCGATGATTTCCTTCGCGATCATCGTTTCCACATGGGACTGGATGTACCGCTTCAAGGGGCGGGCGCCGTAGATCGGGTCATAGCCGCCGTCGATGATGGCGTTCTTGGCCGCGTCGGTGACAACCAGTTTCAGCTGTTTGTCCTCCAGACGCTTGCGCAGGTCGGCCAGCATCAGGTCAACGATGGAGCCGATTTCGGTCTTGGTCAGGCTCTTGTAGTAGACAATGTCGTCCAGACGGTTCAGGAACTCGGGGCGGAACTGGCGCTTGAGCAGCTGGTCAATGGCGTTTCTGGCCTCGTCGGACAGCTCGTTGCTGCCGTTGGCGCGGCTCTTTTCCAGATCCTCCAGAATCAGGTCGGAGCCCAGGTTCGACGTCAGGATGATGACGGTGTTCTTGAAGTCCACCGTGCGGCCCTGGCTGTCGGTAATGCGGCCATCGTCCAGCACCTGCAACAGGATGTTGAACACGTCCGGGTGGGCCTTTTCGACCTCATCGAACAGTACAACGCTGTAGGGGTGGCGGCGCACAGCCTCGGTCAGCTGGCCGCCCTCCTCATAGCCGACGTATCCCGGAGGCGCACCGATCAGACGCGAGACGCTGAATTTCTCCATATACTCGGTCATGTCGATACGGACCATGTTCTTCTCGTCGTCAAACAGGGCCTGCGCCAGCGCCTTGGCCAGCTCGGTCTTGCCGACGCCCGTGGGGCCGAGGAACAGGAAGCTGCCGATGGGGCGGTTCGGGTTCGCGATGCCGGCGCGGGAGCGCAGGATAGCGTCCGAGACCTTCTGCACGGCCTCGTCCTGGCCGATGACCCGCTGATGCAGCGTGTCCGGCAGGCGGAGCAGCTTCTCGCGTTCGCCTTCGACGAGCTTGGAGACCGGGATGCCGGTCCAGCGGGCGACGATGTTCGCAATTTCTTCTTCCGTTACGCGGTCACGAAGCAGACTGGATTCTTTCTTTGCTTCGGCCAGCTTTTCTTCTTCCTCCAACTGCTTTTGCAGGGTGGGCAGCTTGCCGTATTGCAGCTCACCGGCCTTGGCGTAGTCGCCGGTGCGGGTCGCCTTTTCGATCTCGGCCTTGGTGGATTCCACCTCGGCGCGCAGGCTCTGCACCTTGTTCACGGCGTTCTTCTCGTTCTCCCACTGCGCCTTCTTGCTGTTGAAGCTGTCGCGCAGCTCGGCCATCTCCTTTTCCAGCGTGGCCAAACGCTGCTTGGACAGCTCGTCGGTCTCTTTCTTTAAAGAGGCCTCCTCGATTTGCAGCTGGGTGATGCGGTGGTTCATCTCGTCCAGCTCGGCGGGCATCGAATCCAGCTCGGTCTTGACCATAGCGCAAGCCTCATCGACGAGGTCGATGGCCTTATCAGGCAGGAAGCGATCCGTGATGTAGCGGTCCGACAGCGTCGCGGCGGCGATCAAGGCGGCATCCTGGATCTTGACGCCGTGGTAGACCTCGTAGCGCTCCTTCAGGCCGCGCAGGATCGAGATGGTGTCCTCGACAGTCGGTTCATTGACCATGACCGGCTGGAAACGACGCTCCAGCGCAGGGTCCTTCTCGATATACTCGCGGTACTCGTCCAGCGTGGTCGCGCCGATGCAGTGCAGCTCGCCGCGGGCCAGCATGGGCTTGAGCAGGTTGCCCGCGTCCATCGCGCCGTCGGTCTTGCCCGCACCGACGATGGTGTGCAGCTCATCAATGAAGAGGATGATCTTGCCCTCGGACTTCTTGACCTCGTTGAGGACGCTCTTCAAGCGTTCCTCAAACTCGCCACGGTATTTGGCACCTGCGACCAGCGCACCCATGTCCAGACTGAACACGGTATGATCCTTCAGGTTTTCGGGCACATCTCCGCTTTCGATCCGCTGCGCCAGCCCCTCGGCGATGGCGGTCTTACCGACACCGGCCTCACCGATCAGCACGGGGTTGTTCTTGCGTTTGCGGGAGAGGATACGGATGACATTGCGAATTTCCGTATCGCGTCCAATCACAGGGTCAAGTTTATGCGCCTTTGCCATTTCGACAAGGTCCTGACCGTACTTTTTCAGAGCGTTGTAGGTGTCCTCCGGGTTATCACTCGTGACCCTTTGATTGCCACGCACCGTACTCAGCTGCTTCATAAATTTCTCGGTTGTGATGCCGAAAGTCTTGAAGATTTCGCTGGCAGCCTTTCCGGGCCGCTGCAAAATACCGAGGAATACATGCTCTACGCTGATGTATTCATCCTTCATCTGCTTGGCCTGCTGCTCGGCGGCGTTGAGGGCGCGGTCCAGATCGTTGGAGATGTAAATTTTCTCCGGGTCACGGCCCGAGCCGGTCACGCGGGGCAGCGCCTCGACCTTCTGCAAGGCCGTCTGGGCAAAGGCATTGGCGTCAATGCCGAGGGTCTGCAGCAGCTGCGGGATAAGCCCGTCCTGCTGCTGGGCAAGGGCGGCCAGCAGATGCTCCTGCTCCACCGCGTTGTTGGAATATTCCACCGCGATGCGCTGTGCAGCCTGCAAAGCCTCACGGGTTTTCTGTGTCATTTGTTCGATGTTCATAGTGCGTACCTCCTTTAGTGCAGATAGCGCATTGTTCTGGCAGTCTCGCACGTAAAGCGCTTGGATTTTGCAGCTCAAGAATCCGCTTTCGCAAATTCTGTGTGTTTGTTTTTCTTTAGCACTCTATCTGTTAGACTGCTAATATTGTAGCACATTCGCATACCATGTCAATAGGAAAATTGCAAACAAATTGTGAATTTGCAGGAAAAATCATTGGTAAAAGTTGGAGAAACAGTCGGAGGAGAACGGATAGTTAGATATTTTTCAAAATATCTATTGACAGCGGCAGGTGCATAGGAGTATAGTAAAGGCATAGACCGTTAGACGTTTATCTAATTGTTTATCAGGAAAGGAGTTGTTCTGTTTGGGAGATGCTTTCAAGGCGCTGGCCGACCCGACGCGGCGGCGCATTTTAGAACTGCTGGCACAGGGCGATCTGACCGCCGGGGAGATCGCCGCACATTTTGATATGACAAAGCCGTCCGTCAGTCACCATCTGAACATTTTAAGAAGTGCGGCGCTTATTACCGATGAGCGCCGCGGCCAGAACATTGTGTACAGTGTGAATCTGACCGTATTTCAGGAATTGATGAAGTGGTTTTATGACTGCGGACTTGTAAAGGGAGACGATAGCAATGAAAAAGAATAAGCTGTTCTGGATTTTAACCGTGGTCTGCGTGCTGAATTTTGCCGCGCACCTGTACTTCTACCCCTCCCTGCCGGACATTGTGCCCACCCACTGGGGAGCCAGCGGGCAGGTCAACGGCTGGGGGCCGAAATCCACGGTTTTGATTTTGGCCGCGCTGCCGTTTGCGATGTTGATTTTGTTTGAGGTCATCCGCAAAATCGACCCCAAACACCAGAATTTTGAGAAGTTCGGCAAGGTATGGAACCTGTGCGTAGTGCTGTTCACCGTGATGATGGCCGCATTCAGCTGGCTGAGTGAGCTGGCTGTTTTCGGTAAGCTGCCGGACAGCAGCAACCTCGTCAGCATTCTGGTCTGCGGCGGCATCGGCGTATTGTTCATCATCCTGGGCAATTTTATGCCGCAGATCAAGCAGAATTATACCTTCGGCTGCCGCACACCCTGGGCGCTGAACGACGAGCACAACTGGCAGCGCACCCAGCGCATGGGCGGGTACACCTTTGTCGTTATGGGCATTGTCCTGTTGGTGCTTGCCTTCCTGGGCGGCCTGCTGGGTGACATTGCTACGCTGATCGTGTTGCTGGTCGCCGTTCTTGGCGGCAGCGCGTGGATTTATTTGTATTCGTATCTGGTGTATGTGGGGAAGATGAAGTGATTTCTAAAAACGCCGTGTAGGGGCCGGGCACGCCCGGCCCGCGGCTTTCCCGCAAAAGGGCGTTTCCCGTCAGGTTGCGGGCCGCACATGTGCGGCCCCTACATCCTGCTTTATGGTTCGCAGAAAATCAAATAGCAAACAGCCCGTGCTTCGATTGGGAAGCACGGGCTGTTGTTATGTCTTATTCAATCCCTTTTCAATAAACTCAGGGTCCTTATTTATACAGTTCGACCAGATTCAGCAAAATTTCGACGCCCTGATCCATCTTCTCGGCGGTGATGCACTCGCAGGGGCCGTGGAAGTTGAAGCCGCCGGTGCCGAGGTTCGGGCAGGGCAGGCCCATATAGCTCAGGGTCGCGCCGTCGGTGCCGCCGCGGACCGGGGTCTCGATGGGTTCAAGGCCCGCCGCGCGGATGGCCTTGCGGGCGTTCTCGACCAGATGGAAGTGGGGCTGAATTTTCTCCAACATATTATAATAGCTGTCCTTGATGTCCAGCTCCACCGTGCCCGCACCGTAGCGGTCATTCAGGCAGGCGGCAATATGCTGCATCTGGGCCTTGCGGGCGGCAAACTTGGCGGCATCGTGGTCGCGCACGATGTAGCCCAGGTGCGCGGTGGTCACGTCACCCTGCATACTCGTCAGGTGGAAGAAGCCCTCACGGCCCTCGGTGTGCTCGGGGCGGGAGAAGGCGGGCAGCGCGGCGTGGAACTCCATGGCCACGTTCTGCGCATTGATCATCGAGTTCTTAGCGCTGCCGGGGTGGACGCTGAAGCCGTGCACGGTCACGACGGCAGCGGCGGCATTGAAGTTCTCATAGCTGATCTCGCCGACGTCCTCGCCGTCAACGGTGTAGGCGTAGGCCGCGCCGAAGCCCTCGACGTCAAACAGGCTCGCGCCCTCGCCGATCTCCTCATCGGGGGTGAAGCCGATGCAGAGCTTGCCGTGGGGGCGATTTTCGGCGATGATGCGTTCCAGCGCGGTCATGATCTCGGCCACACCGGCCTTATCGTCCGCGCCCAGCAGCGTCGAACCGTCGGTGGTGATGAGGGTCTGGCCCTTCATCTCGCGCAGGAACGGGAACACCTTGGGGTCCAGCACCGTGCCGGTGGCGGGCAGCGTGACAGCCTCGCCGTCGTAGTTTTCGTGGATCTGCGGCCGGACGTTCTCACCGCTGGCGTCGTCCGCCGTGTCCATGTGGGCGATAAGGCCCAGCGGCGCGGCGCTCTCCTGCCCCGGGGTGGCGGGCAGCGTGGCGTAGACATAGCAGTGCTCGTCCACATGGGCATCGGTCAGGCCCAGCTCCTTCAGCTCCTCAACGAGGATCTTCGCCAGGTCAAACTGGCGCAGCGTGCTGGGGTGGGTGCCGCTGTTGGGGTCAGAGGTCGTGTGGACCTTTACATATTTTAAAAGACGTTCGTAGGCGCGCATGGGCGTGTCCTCCTTGTAAAAAGCATTTTGCTGTGATTTCTTCGCTATTATACCACAAAAAGCAGCAATTTCCAACCCTGTGCCCTTTTCAAGCGGGGAATTTTGTGCTAGAATAAATAAGATTATAAAGGCAAACTGCGCCCTTGCGCGGTCAAATATAAGGAGGCCATCATGGCAGACAGCATTTTTAAGGATAAGACTCTTCTCATCACCGGCGGCACGGGCAGCTTTGGGCATACGGTACTCAAGCATTTCCTGTCCACCGACATCGGCGAGATCCGCATCTTCTCCCGCGATGAGAAGAAGCAGGACGACATGCGCCACGAGCTGCAGGCCAACCACCCGCAGTATGCCGGCAAGGTCAAGTTCTACATCGGCGACGTGCGCAACCCGCAGTCCATCCGGGACGCCATGCCCGGCGTCAACTACATCTTCCACGCGGCAGCGCTGAAACAGGTGCCCAGCTGCGAGTTCTTCCCGATGCAGGCCGTGCAGACGAACATCATCGGCACGGACAATGTCCTGCACGCCGCCATTGACGCGGGCGTGGAGCGCGTCGTCTGCCTGTCCACCGACAAGGCCGCCTATCCCATCAACGCCATGGGCATCTCCAAGGCGATGATGGAGCACGTCATCTATGCCAACGCCCGCGTGGCCGCTGAGCGCGGCGGCACGACGATCTGCTGCACCCGCTACGGCAACGTCATGTGCAGCCGCGGCAGCGTCATTCCGCTGTTCATTGACCAGATCCGCGCCGGCAACCCCATCACGATCACCGACCCCAATATGACCCGTTTCCTGATGAACCTGGACGAGGCCGTTGACCTGGTCATGTTCGCGTTTGAGCATGCAAACCCGGGCGATTTGTTCATCCAGAAGTCCGACGCCTCCACCATCGGCGACCTGGCGAAGGCCGTGCAGCAGCTGTTCGGCGACACCGGCACGAACATCATCGGCACCCGCCACGGCGAGAAGCTGTTCGAGACCCTGATGACCCGCGAGGAGCGCCTGCGCAGTGAGGATATGGGCGGTTACTACCGCGTGGCCGCCGACAACCGCGACCTAAACTACGACAAGTTCGTCGTCAAGGGTGAGGTCCACACGATGGCCGACGACTCCTACACGAGCCACAACACGCACCGTCTGGACGTGGAGGGCACGGTTAAGAAAATTTTGACCACCGACTATGTCCGGAACGCCCTGAAAGAGATGGAGGCCGAGAAGGCATGAAGATCCTTGTGACCGGTGCCAAGGGCTTTGTGGGGCGCAATCTCTGCGAGAACCTGAAGGCTGTCCGCGACGGCAAGAACCGTACCCGCCCCGCCTTGCAGATCGAGGACGTGTTTGAGTATGACCTCGACACGCCCCCCGCAGAGCTGGACCACTTTTGTGCGGAAGCCGATTTTGTGTTCAATTTAGCGGGTGTCAACCGTCCCAAAAATAACGACGAGTTCATGCAGGGCAACTTCGGCTTCGCCTCCACCCTGCTGGACACGCTCAAATCTCACGCCAACCGCTGCCCGGTCATGCTGTCCAGCTCGATCCAAGCGACCCTGATCGGCCGCTACGGCGAGAGCGACTACGGAAAGAGCAAGCTGGCCGGTGAGGAGCTGTTCTTCACCTACGGGCAGGAGACCGGCGCGCCGGTGCTGGTCTACCGCTTCCCGAATCTGTTCGGCAAGTGGTGCCGCCCCAACTACAACAGCGCCGTGGCGACCTTCTGCAATAACACCGCCAACGACCTGCCCATCACGGTCAATGACCGCGCCACCGAGCTGGAGCTATTGTACATTGACGACCTGGTGGAGGAAATGCTCGACGCGCTGGAGGGTAAACCTCACCGCTGCGATTACGACGGTCTGACGCCGGTTTTCCGTGACAGTGGGCGCTACTGTGCCGCGCCGGTGACCCACAAAGTCACGCTGGGCGAAATTGCGGACCTGCTGGAAAGGTTCAAGGCTCAGCCCGCAACGCTCGTACTGCCGGAGATTCCGGCGGGCAGCTTTGCAAAAAAACTGTACTCGACGTATCTGTCCTATCTGCCCAAAGAGAAGGTCATCTTTGACCTGAAAAAGAACGAGGACGCCCGCGGCAGCTTTACCGAGCTGCTTAAAACCGAGAGCTGCGGCCAGTTCAGCGTCAATGTCTCGAAGCCCGGCATCACAAAGGGTCAGCACTGGCACAACACGAAGTGGGAGTTTTTCATCGTGGTTTCGGGCCACGGTCTGATTCAGGAGCGCCGCGTCGGCAGCGGCGAGGTGCTGGAATTTGAGGTGACCGGCGACAAGCCCCAGGCCATCCACATGCTGCCGGGGTACACCCACAACATCATCAATTTGAGCGAGACCGAGAACCTCGTCACCCTGATGTGGGCAAACGAGCAGTTCGACCCGGCCCACCCGGATACATTCTTTGAGAAGGTGTAAAACGGGCGCATTGTAGGGGCGAGCAGTGCTCGCCCGTGCCCGTGTGCGGCGGCGGCAAAGTTCCCGGGCGGATATGGAATCCGCCCCTGCGATGTAGGGGTCGATGCTCGTCATCGACCCGGAAGTTTGCCCCGCTCGTAACGTTTCTGCGGGCGAACGATGTTCGCCCCTACATCCCCTGCACATAGTAGCTACTAAGGAGAAAAGTATGTCTGACTACAGCAGCATTTCCTTTAAAAAAAACGGCAAGCTGAAATTGCTCATCATCGTCGGCACCCGCCCGGAGATCATCCGGCTGGCCGCCGTCATCAACAAGACTCGCAAATATTTTGATGTTATCCTGGCCCACACCGGCCAGAACTACGACTACAACCTGAACGGCGTGTTCTTCCACGACCTGCAGCTGGCCGACCCCGAGGTCTATATGAACGCCGTCGGCGCGGATCTGGGCGAGACGATGGGCAACATCATCTCGGAGAGCTACAAGCTGATGGCCGCCATCCAGCCCGACGCCGTGCTGGTGCTGGGCGACACAAACAGCTGCCTGTCCGTCATCGGTGCGAAGCGGCTGCACATCCCCATCTTCCACATGGAGGCCGGCAACCGCTGCAAGGACGAGTGCCTGCCCGAGGAGACGAACCGCCGCATCGTGGACATCATCAGCGACGTCAATCTCTGCTATTCGGAGCATGCACGTCGGTATCTGATGGAGTGTGGACTGCCAAAGGAGCGCACCTTCGTGACCGGCAGTCCCATGGCAGAGGTGCTGCACGCCAATCTGGGCAAGATCGAAGGCAGTGATATCCACCGGCGTTTGGGTCTGACCAAGGGACAGTACATTCTGCTCTCGGCGCACCGGGAGGAGAACATCGACACCGACTGCAACTTTCTCCAGCTGTTCACGGCGGTCAATGCCATGGCGGAAAAGTACGACATGCCAATCCTTTACTCTTGCCACCCGAGAAGCAGAAAGCGGCTGGAGGCGACGGGCTTCCATCTGGACAGCCGCGTGATCGCCCACGAACCGCTGGGCTTCCACGATTACAACTGCCTGCAGATGAACGCCTTTGCGGTGGTCTCCGACAGCGGAACGCTGCCGGAGGAGAGCAGCTTTTTCCTGTCTGTCGGTAAGCCGTTCCCGGCAATCAGCATCCGCACCTCCACTGAGCGCCCCGAGGCACTGGACGCAGGCTGTTTTATCCTGGCCGGAATCGACGCAGAGTCCCTTCTGCAGGCGGTGAAAATGGCCGACGGGATGCAGCGGACAGCCTGCTTCGGTACGCCGGTGGCGGATTATACCGCTGAAAATGTGTCCATGAAGGTCGCCAGAATCATTCAGAGCTACACGGGCATTGTGAATAAAATGGTTTGGAGGAAGGACGGATAAATGGGGCTTGCAGATATTCACATACATCTTTTGTTTGGAGTGGATGACGGTGCAAAAGACGAAGATGAGATGCATGCCATTTTAGATGCGGCTTATCAAGCGGGCACACGGGTGTTTTGCTGTACACCTCATTTCCACCCAGGCTACTTTGGAGACAATTATGACAAGGTAAATGCGGCATTTAAGCGCTTGTCGAGCTATGTGCAGAAAACATATCCAGACATGGCGCTGTATTTGGGAAATGAACTTCGGTATGAACCGGAATGTGTGACTTGGCTGAGGCAAGGCGTTTGCAGAACGGTCAACGGGACCAGATATGTGCTGGTGGACTTTTCGGAAGCAGCACCCGAAAAAGCAATTGGAAATGGCCTTCATGCATTGCTCAACGCAGGCTATATCCCCATTCTTGCCCATGTCGAGCGCTATCGATCCCTGCACGGAAGAATTCCCGCGATTCAAGCGTTCTGGCATGATGGCGTGGTGCTCCAAGCAGATACACAGTCCCTGTTCCGCGGGTTTGGCCTACTTGTTCAGCGTCAATGCCGGAAGCTGTTGTCCCTTGGGCTGATCGATCTATTTTCCTCAGATGCACACAACTGTTCGTCTCGCCCACCTGAAATGTTGACGTGCTTCAACTACATCAACAAGAAATACGGCGCAGACTATGCTGCGGCTCTATGCTGCGATAACGCAATCCGTTTATTGCGTGGTGAGGCCGTAAGAAAGGACTTTTCTTAAGCATGAATCAGAAAGCAAATTTTAAAACAGTTACGCTGAAAGACCTATGGGGCATATTCGTCCAACGGTTATGGGCCATCATACTCGCAGCCTGCATTTGCTGTGGCGGCTTTTTGGTGTTCAACCGTATGACGTTTGTCCCGCAATATGCCTCTACCGCGACCCTCTATATTCTGCGTCAGGCAGATGGCGCAACCGCCAGCGACGCAAGCTCCGATTTTTCATTGGCCTTAAAGGTTGTCAATGACTGCACCTACCTCCTAAAAAGCCATACCGTTTTGGATGAAGTTATCAGCAGCTTGAATCTGGACATGGAGTACGAGGATCTATATGACTGTATTTCCACGTCCAATCCGGAGGACACTCGTATTCTCGAGGTGACTGTGAAAGCGGATTCCCCTGAACTGGCAAAGCGTATCGTGGATCGAATCTGCACCATCGGCTCAAAGCGCATTGAAGACGCTATGGGGTTTCAGCAGGTGAACCTCTACGAACTGGGAACAACAGACCCTGATCCCTGCAACAGCACGAGGATGCTCACATTCGCTTTTGCTGGCGTTGTTGCTGCCGTTGTAACATATGTGATCTTCCTGATCATCTTCCTTCTGGATGACCGTATTAAAACCGATGACGAAAATCT
>OLOI01001098.1_pt1 | contig 24424 bp, 23 predicted proteins | sample 1672131 | NCBI WGS metagenome assembly OLOI01 (sample SAMEA3136651, study PRJEB25190) | human gut metagenome
GCCGCTGTCCAAGTAACTGTCCGCACCCCCCTGAACTCTGCGTTGCGTTCGGTCTTCGGAAGAAGTTTTTGGAAAACGCCTGGTCAAAGCTTCGCGCGCATCGAGACTATTCCGGGTCACTGAAGGATCTGTCTCCTAAGACGCTTATAACTCAAGATCTCATGCGTTTTCCGAACGGTTCGTTGACCGAGAGGCGGCGAGTCGCTTATAACTCGATATTTGACGCATGCTTGAATGCGATGCAAGTATGCGGAACGGCTCGGCTCCTACTTCGATGGCGTCGGAGCCGAGCCGTTTAGGGTGCCAGCGATTTGCGAGACACTTGGGCGGCCACTCGTGCGTGCTGTTACGAAAGGGCGGCGTACTCCTCGTCGGTGACGGGCTCGCACCACTCGTTTGCGCAATCGGTGCCCGGGGCCTCGAAGGCCACGTGGCTCATCCAACGGTCGGCGGTGGCACCGTGCCAGTGCTTCACGTTGGCTGGGATATACACCACGTCTCCGGCGACGATCTTGCGGGCAGGCTCGCCCCATTCTTGGTACCAGCCCTCGCCGTCGGTGACGAGCAGGATCTGGCCGCCGCCTTCGGCCGCGTGGTGGATGTGCCAGTTGTTGCGGCAGCCTGGCTCGAAGGTGACGTTGGCGATGAACTGGGTCTTTTCCGAATCGGTCAACGGGTTCAGGTAGGACTGACCCGTGAAGTACTGCGCGTAGGCGTCGTTGGGCGCGCCGAGGCCGAACAGGCCGCCGTGACCCTCGGGGTTTTCAAAGTCCAGCGGGTCTGCGGCGTACACCTTCAGCGCCACGCGGAAGGCAGCCCAGGCGTTGGGCCAGCCGGCGTAGAAGGCCACATGAGTGAGGATGGCGGCCATCTCGCGGGCCGTGACGCCGTTCTTCTTGGCGTTGGCCACGTGGTGCTCGAACGAGCCGTCGGCCATTCCCTTGGCCACCAGCGTGGTCACGGTGAGGATGGAGCGCATCTTCAGGGTAAGCTCGTCGCTGCTCCACACCTCCCCGAACAGCACATCGTCGTTCAAGGCGGCGAACTGAGGCGCGAAGGTACCGAGCGCATCGCGGCCGGCGGTCTGTACTACTTTGGGCATGAGGTTCCTCGATTCTTTTGGGGTGTTTCCGACGCTACTGCTCATTGCGCGCCTTCAAGTTTTACGCACTTGCTTTCTCGTTACCCTAAACCTTCGAGTAAGCTCAAAGTCAAGGCACAATTGCGAGAGCGAAGAAGTTTCTGCCGGTCGTTGAATCCCCCTGTTTTTGCATGAGATTGACGGTTATGAGCGTCTGGTTCTCGCGCGAAGGAGTTCAGCGCGAAAGGCCCTTGGCAAAACTCCAGGTCAACAGACTGTATGTGATACGGCTCTTTTAAATCCGTATTCGGTTAGCGCCTCCAGACGCTCCTAACCGGTGATTTGCTGCAATTTCGAGGTGGTTCGTCGACCGAGAACGTGAGTGAGTGCTCTTATGCCTATCTTTTATGGGCCATGACGAACACGCAGTTGCTTTTGACGAGAGTGCCCGCGACAATAGGGAAAACGATGCGGAAAGCGGCGGCCCGGCCGCCGCTTTGAAGCAGGCGTCTCGGAAGAGGCCATCGACGAGTTCGTTACCCCCTACGCCGAGTAGCCGCGCAGTTTAACCTTCACAAAACTGGTCAAGTTGCCTTGCCAATTATTGAAAAACTGGCAGAGTTACTTGGCCAGTTACGGGGACGTTAGATTCTGCGCGTCCCCGCTGTCTGCCTCTTCGCGACCTGCTATGCGATCTCGATAAGGTCGCCGGGGGCGATGGTGCCGCCGGCGAGCACCTTGCAGAAGACACCCTCCCGGGGCATGATGCAGTCGCCCATCTGGTGGTAGATGGCGCAATGGGCGTGGCACTGCTTGCCGATTTGGGTCAGTTCCAGCACCACGTCGTTGCAGACGAAGCGCGTGCCGATGGGGAGGCTTTTCAGGTCGAAGCCCTCGACGATGATGTTCTCGCCGAACGCCCCATGGCCCACTTCGGCGCCGCGGTTCTTGAATGCCTCGATCTGCTCGTAGGGCAGAAGGCTCACCTGGCGGTGCCACGGCGCAGCGTGGGCGTCGCCCTCGATGCCCCAGTTGGGCCTAAGCTCGATGACGGCTTGCTCGGTTTTCTGGATTCCCTTGATATCGCTCGTGCATACGGCTTTGATCACGCCCATGATGCACCTTTCTCGCTGGCGATGGGTCGTGCGCCACTCTCGACCCACCCGGTGCATAGGATTTGGCCCCCGACCCGCTGCACGACGCTGAAGGGGAAATGCCGGCGCGCCCAAATTCTAGCGAACCCCTAGACTATTTGCAAGCGGGGATAGTAGAAGCGAATGCTCATTTACCAGTTTTAGAGCCTTTAGAATTTTTAGCAGTCTTAGCCAAGGCCCCCGACGCGGCTCTTCTGGCGTCTAGCCTGTCGGCATGAGCGCGCGAGCGAGCACCTTTCCGACCAGCACGCCGGCGACGCACAAAACGACGCTGACCAGGGCGTAGGCGCCGGCGATGGCGTATTGGCCGCCCTCGATGAGCTCGAGGGTCTCCAGCGAGAAGGTGGAGAACGTCGTGAACCCGCCGCATAAGCCCACCTTCAAAAACAGCACCGCCTCGCGGGAAAGGGCGCCGGCGGCCAGCTCGGAGGTCTCCACGATGGCCCCTATGGCCACCGACCCCAGGAAGTTGATGAGCAGCGTCATGAGCGGCAGCTCGCTTCCCAGCGGGATGAGCCCCAGGCCGTAGCGTCCCATGGCGCCCAGCGCGCCGCCCGCTCCCACGCACAACAGGCCCATCATCGCTCGCTCTCCTTTTCCTTGATTTCGTCGCGCGCCCAGTATACGCCATCGGGGAAGAACGCGCTGCGCCATTGGGGGAGCGCGCGCCCCTCTAGCGGCGGGTGCGGCGCACGCCGTCGGGGAGGCCCGCTTCGGGCATGCGCAGGGTGCCGGCCTTCTCGCGGCGGCGCATGTCCCACAGCATGATCGCGGCCACGGCCAGAAGCGGCAGGCCGCCCACGATGCCCGTGCACAAGGGCCCCACGAAGGGGTTGCCGCCCGAAAGCGAGAACAGCGTCACGCCGTTAGTCGTGCCGTTCGCGGCCCCGTGCCCGATGGCCGCGGCAAACGTGGAGCCGGTGCGGATGGTCACGTAGCTGAGGAAGATGGCGAGCACGGTGCACCAGGCGCACATTTGGAATCCCTCGCGCGTCACGAGGCGCGTGAGCACCACGCCCAGGGCGGGGAAGAGCATGGTGAGCGCCACGGAGACCATGTAGGCGAGGTCGGGCGAGAGGAACTCGCTCGCGTAGGGGGCGGTGCCTTGGGCGATGGGGTACACCACGAGAAAGTCGTAGGCGTAGGTGATGCCGAAGGTGATGGCGAGAAAGACAAGGGCGCGTTTCATAGCGGAGTCCTTTCGTCGGGAACGAGCGGGCAGGGCTTCGGGTGGCCGCGGCGGCTTTCGCGGGGCGACGAGAAGCCGATCGCCCGTATTTTGTTCTATGACAACTAGAACAGTTTATGTTATACTCCGAGTAGAACAAGAAGTCAATGGCCCGTAGCGCGCCGCTACGGGCCGCTCGGAAAGGACGCCCCCATGCTCATCGCCGTCGACGCCGCGGCCGCCGAGCCGCTCTACCTGCAGATACGCAACCAGATTGTGGCCGGCATCGCCACCGGGCAGCTGGAGCCGGGCCAGTCGCTGCCCTCGGTGCGCTCTCTGGCGAGCGACTTGGGCATCAACCTGCACACGGTGAACAAGGCCTACGCGGTGCTGCGCGACGAGGGCTACGTGCGCATGCGCGGTCGCGCCGGGGCGGTGATCGCCGATCCGGCCGCCGCCGATCGCGCCGACGCCGACGCATCGGCCCAAGTGAAGATGGAGGATGACCTCTTCAAGCTGGCCCTGGCCTTCCGAGCCCGGGGCGGCGCGCGCGGCCAGTTTCTGGAAGCGGCCGCCGCTCAGGCCGCCCGCGCCTACGGGGTGATGGAAGATGCCGAGGCCGCCCCGCGTCCGGCGCAAAAGCGGAAGGCCGCCGACGCTTCTTCGGCGCAGGGTGCAGGGAAGGCGATGGCCCCCCAATGAGCGCGACGACCCCCATGCTTCTGCTTCTCGGGCTTCTGACCCTGGTCGTTCCCTTGATGGGCGTGACCATGGCGCTCACGCCCTACCTCATGCCGAAGCGCGAGTGCTTCGCCGTCACCGTACCCGACGACGCGGCGGCCGATCCTTATCTGCGCCGCCTGAAACGCACCTATCTTGCGATCATGCTGGCGCTTACGGCGGCGGCGACGATTGCGTGCGCGGCGGCCCTGGCGCTCGACCCTGAGCACGCTTTCGTCGCGGCGCTGGTGGCCGCCGCCCTCGTTCTGTGCCTTGGCGGCTATGGCCTCATGCTGTACTTCCGCGCAAAGGTGCAGCGATACAAGAAGGCCCAAGGCTGGGTGGCCGAGGGGCGCCGCAGCGCGGGATTCGTCGGCGACGAGCCCTTCCCGAAGCCTCTTTCCCTTGCGTGGGGTCTGCTGTATGTGCCCGTGATTCTCATTACGCTGACCATGGGTATCGTGGGCTATCCCGCCATGCCCGACAAGGTGCCGCTGCACATGGATTTGGCGGGGAAGGTGACCGAGTGGGCCGACAAATCGTCGGGCATCGTCGCGTTTCCGGTGCTGTTCGTGGTGCTCATCGCCGTGTGCCTCACGGTGGCCCATTGGATGATTTTGCGGTCGAAGAAGGGCAGCGACCCCGCCATGCCGGCGGCGAGCGCCTGGGCCTACGGCATGTTCGCCCGCGCTCAGAGCGTGATGCTCGTCGGCATGGGTCTGCTCGTGAGCTTGCTGGGGCCCGTTATCCAGCTGACGTTTCTCGGCGTGCTTTCCATGGCCCAGGCTCTCGTGCCCATCGGGGTCGTGGTGGCGGTCATACTGGTGGCGAGCACCGCGGTGAGTCTCGTGTACGGCCAGAACGGCAGCCGCCTGCTCGCCCGGGTGAGCGCCGACGGGCGCGGCGGCGCCATGCCGCGCGACAACGACCGGTATTGGAAGGGTGGCATCTTCTACGTGAACCCCGACGACCCGGCGCTGTTTCTGCCTGAGCGCTTCGGTATCGGCTGGACGATCAATTTGGGGCGCCCCGCAGCGTGGGCTTTTGTGGTAGGCTTCGCTCTGGTGATCGCGGGATTCATCGCGGCGTCGTTTCTGCTCACCTAAGGAGTCGGGCGCAAGCGGCCGTTCGCGTCTCGCCGGGGCCATCGCGCGAGGAGCAAAGGGAGGCTGCCATGAAAGATTGCGCCCAGCCGCTGCAGCACATCGAGCACGGTATTCCGCCGGTGTTTGACGAGCGCTCGGAGGTGCTCGTGCTGGGCACGATGCCCTCGCCGAAATCGCGCGAGGCGGCGTTTTTCTACGGGCATCCGCAGAACCGGTTCTGGCGCGTGCTCGCTGCGCTGTTCGACGAGCCGGTGCCCGAGGACAACGCCGAGCGCGCCGATCTGCTGCTGCGCCATCACATCGCGCTGTGGGACGTGCTGGAAAGCTGCGACATCCGGGGCGCCTCGGACGCCTCCATCGCCAACCCCCACCCCAACGATCTGTCGCGCGTTTTGGAAAAGGCGCCGGTGCGCCGGGTGTTCTGCACGGGTGCGGCGGCGGGGCGCTACTACGCGAAGCTATGCGAGGCTGCCAGTGGCTTGGCCGCCGAGGTGCTGCCCTCGCCGAGCCCGGCCAACGCGGCCTGGTCTCTGCCGCGGCTTGTGGAAGCCTATCGTCCCGTAGCCGATGCGACGACCCCCTTTAAGCCTCCCGTGCTTGAGGTGTCCCAGGTGGTGGCGCTCGAGCGGGCCATCGCGGAGGCGGGCACGCCGCTCGACGCGCTCATGCGCCGCGCCGGCCGCTTCCTCGCCTTCGAGGCGTGTAAGGCGCTGGAAGGGATGGAAGGCGCGAAGGAAATAGTCATCCTCTGCGGCAGCGGCAACAACGGCGGCGACGGCTGGGTGGCCGGGGAGTACCTGGACCGCTGGGGCATTCCCGTCTGTCTCGTGACAGCGGTGGAGCCCGCGGCGCTTACGGCCGAGCCGGCTCGCGCGGCCGCCCTGCGGGCGACGGCGTCCCTGAGCGCGCACAGCCAGGTGGTTCTCGCGCCGACGGACGCGGAGGTGTCGGCCCTGCTTAACGGCGCCTCGCTCGCCATCGATGCCCTTTTGGGCACTGGGTTCGCCCACGAGACGGTGAAGGCGCCCTTCGACGGCTGGATCCGCGCTCTCAACGCTGCCCGCGACCGAGGCACGTTCGTGGTGGCCGCCGACGTGCCGAGCGGGCTTTCGGCCCAGATGGGCCGCGCGGCGAAAGATGTCGTGCGCGCCGACCTCACCGCCACGATGATCGTGCCGAAGCCGGGTCTTACCGCCGGAGATGGCCCTGCGCACTGCGGCCGCGTCGTGGTCGCGCCGATCGCCTACATCGAGCCGCTCGTCTAGAACTTGCCAGAATTGGCCATCGCAGAATACGCGGGGATCGGGCCGAACTGCTGCCCCGCATCGCATTTCGACTGACGCGGATGCGTGTGGCCCCTATAAGGTTTCCGCAAGTTGAAATTTTGCTGTCGAGACCATGTGCCTTATGGAAGTGGGCGGGCGCGGGTGCTATGGTGCCCAGGAAAAACTAGTGGCCGCGCGGTGCCCGCGCCGAAAAGAGACGAGCGCGTCGCAGCGGCATTCAGCCAAAGGAAAACTCGCCATGTTCAAAGTTCGCTCGAAGTACCTGCTGCTCATCGCGGCGGCCGTGTGGCTCATCGCTGGAAGCCAAGTCGCCCGCATGGGCATCGAGGCCATCGCGGCCGGCAACGGCAACCCGTGGCTTCTGCTCATCGGCATCCCCGCCACCTTCGTCGTCTTCCACATGATGTTCTCCAAGCTGGTGGGCAAGCATGCCGCCCGCATCCGCAGCTACGGCGAGGAGAAGATGCACGTGCTGAAGTTCTTCGATGTGCGCGGCTACCTCATTATGGCCGTCATGATGGGCGGCGGCATCGCCCTGCGCTCCTTCCATCTGGTGCCGGGTTGGTTCATCGCCTTCTTCTACACCGGTCTCGGCATCGCGCTCGCGCTTGCCGGCGTGGGCTTCCTCGTGCACTACTTTCATCGCGACGGGTATATCACCTGCCCCGTGACCGGGAAGGTGCGAGAGGGATAGGGGCTTCGGTCTCAAGGTGATTCCTCGCGTGCCCGTTTCGCGCGTCGGCGCCTAAGTGTGCGATTGCGATCGCCGTTCCTGAAGTTTGCGGCTTGCCGCTTCGACGATTTTGGCGGCGGCGAATCCCGCGAGCAGCCCGACGACGGTCCCCGCCAGCACATCGGTGGGGTAGTGCACGTAGCAGTACAGCCGCGTGAGCGCCATGAGCACCGCGCCGATGCCGACGACGATGACAAGAGGTTTGGGCCCCTTCGAGAAAAGCAGCGCCCCGAACGCGGCGAAGGCGGCGGTAGCGTGCCCGGAGGGAAACGACGAGCCGTGGGGCCGATCGACGATCATGGGCACGAGCGGGTTCACGTCGCACGGTCGCGGGCGCATGATCAGGGGCTTTAGAATGCCGCTCGTGACAATGGCGCCGATGAGAACGGCGACGAGGACGGCCGCGCCCAGCTTGCGCGTCTTTGGAATGATGGCGAGCACGATGCCGAGCAGGATCCAAATCTGGCCGACGTCGCTCGTGCTCGTATAGGCGGCAACAAGGGCGTCGAGCCAGGGTGTGTGGATGAGCTGGATGGCATCCAGGATGGCAAGTTCGTTCACGGCAGGGGAGGCGAGTGTCTTAAAGGGAAGGCTTCGGGGAAAGGCTCGCCCCGCGCTCCTTTCAGGCACAAGGCTACAGGAAGCGGCGCCGGCGGGCAACCCGTCGCGCTCTCAAAAACGCAATGCCGATCGTCCCGAAGCGCTCCATCGGCTGCGATATCCATGGTTTTCCAGGTAATCCGCGCGCTTGCTTGCCCATGCGCGAACGCGGCGATGCGCATTCGGCAATCCGCATAGCCGATTCCCTTTCTGCATTGCCCAAAGGGCGCTGCGCCCGTTACTATGGAACTGAACAGTATTTGGAAGGCGCCGGGCGGCAGGGCTCGGCGCCGGCGAAGGAGGCATCATGGATCAGACGCGCGTCATCGAAGTGAAGAAGAACATCCTGGCGGCCAACGACGAGGCGGCCGACGCCTTCCGCGCGGCGCGCGCCCAGGAGGGCACGTTCTTCGTGGACGTCATGGCGAGCCCGGGCGCCGGCAAGACGACGCTTTTGCTCGCGCTCATCCGCGAGCTGCGTGCCCGGGGCGTCGAGGCCCTCGGCGTCATCGAGGCCGACCTGGAATCCGACGTGGATGCCCTCAAGATCAAGGAGGCCGGCGTCGCCTCCGTGGAGCTGAACACCCGCGGGGTGTGCCATGTGGAGATGGGCATGGTCACCATGGCCTTCGAGGCCTTCGACGGCGATCGCTTCGACTACCTGTTCCTTGAGAACATCGGCAACCTCGTGTGCCCGGCCGACTTCGACACCGGCGCCCACACCCGCGTCATGCTGCTGTCGGTGCCCGAGGGCTGGGACAAGGTCATGAAGTACCCGCCCATGTTCGCCGCCGTGGACGCGCTCATCGTCACGAAATGCGATTACCTGCCCTTGAACGAGGACTTCGACATGGATCGCCTGAAAGAGCAGGCGCGCCTCCTGAACCCCGCGCTCGACATCTTCGTCACGAGCGCCCGCACCGGCGAGGGCATGGCCGAGCTCGCCGACTGGATGCAAGCCCAGCGCGCCGAGAAGGTGCAGGGTTAAGGCAGCTTGATGGAGTTCTTGCAGATGCGCCCTACACCCCGAGCGGGGCGTCGTCATCGTAGGGGAGGCGGGCCACCAGCTCGCAGTACTCTTGGATCTGCTGGCGCGTCTCGTGATCGAACAGGGCGATGTGCTCGTGGGCCTCTTCGGCGAACTGCTTCACCGGCCAGCGACGGGCTTCCTTGTCGCGGCCCTCTTTCTTCTCGATGACGTCGGCCCATTCCTCGGCCGCGGCCATGGCGTGGCGCAACTTCTCGGGGATGTCCTTCGTCTCGCCGGTCTTTTCCATGGCCGGAATGATGACGCTCTGCTTCGCAATGATCTTCTCGAGCAACTCTTTATCTTCCATGATGACGCCTCCTTGGTGCGTTGGGATGTGCGACGGGATGCCGTCAGTTCTTTCGGGAAGGCGAAGGAGTCGGCGGTTCCGAAGACCCATGGTAATCCGCGCCGGGCGCGGTGGCACCTTTTGGCAGGAAACGGTCATCGAGCCAGGGGAGACCCGTTGCCAAATGGCGAATGTGCGCACCGGCGCCCGCCTCGGAACGAATGGGAACCTAGGCGTGGCGTTCCTTTTTGCAGTCGGGGCGCGGCGCGGCGCAGGTCTCGCAATGGTGCAGCGGGTGCTCGGCCAGTTCGGCTTCCCAGTCGAAGTCCGGGGGCGGCGCGGTGGGGTAATCGGTCGCATCGGCGGTGTCGGCCGCGCCCGAGTCGCCGGTCACGTGTGCATTTCCTGGCGCCCCTGCGCTTTCCGGACGGCCGTCCCACTGGAACTCTTCCATGAGCACGCGGCCCTCTTCGTCGAAGGCGATCCCCTCGGCGGCGAGCATGCCTCGCTGCTCGTCGGGGCCTCCGAACGCGAAACCGGTGGCCATGCGTCCGTCCTTGAATACGACCCGATGGCAGGGGATGCAGCCCGGATCGGTGCCGGGCTCTGGGTTGGCGTGCAGGGCATAACCGACGTAGCGCGCCGTGCGCGGGGCGCCGATGAGCCGTGCCACCTGTCCGTAGGTGGCCACCTTTCCGCGCGGTATGCGCCGCACGACGGCGAACACCCGGTTGGCGTAGTCTCCCATGAGGTCTCCTTCGGTGCGCTCTTCGCTGATTGGGGCCACCATAGCAGACGAGCGGGCGATGTGAAAGCCCTTCTTCTCAGTTGCCCAACGTATGGGAGATGAGTATTGCTGATGCTGCCGCTTACGTATAAGATGACCGCGCTGGCTGCAAGGGACGCGATGGGCGTCGAAGAATGCGATCAAAGGAGCGGGAATGAAGCTTAAGGCGAAGATCATCGGGGCGGCAGCATGCGCCTTCGCGCTGTGCGTGGCGCTGGCAGGATGTGCCGGTGCGCCGGCGGGCAACGATGCCGCGAACTTCCAGGGGGATTGGATTTTGACGAGTGGCACCGTCGATGGCCAGGAGGCCACCGAGGAGACGCTGGCCCAGGCCCAGGAGATGGGACTTTCCGTTTACCTGCAATTGAACGAGGGCGGTTCTGCCGTGCTCAGCGTGCTGGGCACCAACATGGACGGCTCCTGGACCGCCAAGGACGCCACCACGGTGGAACTCACCTTCGACGGCAGCTCGGCTGAGGCGACGCTCGAAGGCGAGGAGCTCGTGATGCAGCAGGACGGCGACGTCATGCGCTTCAAGCGCGGCGAGATTCCGCCTGCGGCCAGCGAGGTTCAGCGCGACGAGAACCAGGCAGCCGAGCCAGAGGCTTAGACAACCTGCTGAAACGTCTGTCAATAACGACCATCGTAAGGTCCTTCGCCAGTTGCGGAGGGCCTTTTTGTGCACGTGACCAAAGAAAGGGAATTTTGCGAAACCATCTTTATACGGGTAAGATTTCCTATAAAATGACCTTTTGGCTCAGAAAGTGGTACACTGTAATAGTGCAACGTATGGGATTTTTTCAACAAACCTGTCAAGGGGAGTTTTGCCGTGGATGAACTGTTGAGAGCCTGGGAGACGACATTTGACTGCAGCACGCTGCCTTTCGGTGTCGCCGAAGTGCTGCTTGACGATCGGGGGCGTCCCTATGATTTCGCCTATCGCTATATCAACGCCGCGGCGGCCTCTCTGACCGGGCATGTGGCGGAGGACCTGCTCGGCGAGGAGGCCTACGCCCTATGGGGCGGCGATCCCATCTGGCTCGACCACTTCTACGAGGCGGCGTACAAGGGCCGCGCTTCGGAGTTCGAGGCACCCTCCGAGATGCTCCAGCAGTTCTTCCGCGCCGAGGTGTTCCCCATTTCCGAGGGGCTGTGCGGGTTCACCATCCACGATGTGACGGACTGGATCCTGCCCGCTCAGCGTTCCATGGAGAAGGCCGCCGCCGGCCTGTTCTTCTACGACATGCGCTACCGCCAGATGCTTTTGACGGAGCAGGCCCGCGAGCAAAGCGGCGTGGACAGCAACTATATCAGCCTGACCGAGTTCGTCGGCCTCACCTTCGGCAGTACCTTGAGCGAAGAGGTGCGCCAGAAGATGGAGGCCTTCCTCGAGCGACGCGAGGCCTTCTATCAGGAGGGGCGCCTTCCCAACGGCCGGTGGCTGCGCATGAGCCTCGATCATACCGACCGCTCCGAGCGATTCGCCTTCGGCTTTCTGGAGGATTTCACACGCACGAAGTTGGCGGAGGAGCGCAGCGAGCAGTACATCGATGTCATCGACAGCTTGGGAGCGGAGAACTTCGCGCTGTACTTGGTCGATTTGGAGACGCAGGAGCTTGAGGTATACCGGCGCGGCGAGGACACGACGGCGGAATTCGCCCTGGCCAGTGTCGCGGAGGGCGATTATCCCGCCGCCATGGAGCGCTACGTCGACACCTTCGTGGTAGTCGAGGACCGTGCCCGGGTGCGCGCGGAAATCGGCGGCGAGGCCTTGTGGCGTCGGCTGGAGGCGGGGGAGACTGATTTCTCCGTGGGCTATCGGCGGCTGTTCGGCGACGAGGAGCAGTACGTGGAGCTGCGCATCATCCGTCTGCCCCAGCGCGACTCGAAGGTCATCTTGGCCGCCCGCAACGTCACCGGCGAGATGCGCGAGCAGCTGCGCCAGAAGGTGGCGCTGCAGAATGCGCTCGATCTGGCCGAGCATGCGAGCCAGGCGAAATCGACCTTCCTCACCAACATGTCCCACGATTTCCGCACGCCCATGAATTCCATCTCGGGCTTCGCGTCTATCGCGCTGGATCACCTGAACGACACTGATCGCGTGCGCGACTGCCTGCGCAAGATCATGTTGTCCAGCGACCACTTGCTGAGCCTGGTGAACGACATTCTGGATGTGAGCCGCATCGAGAGCGGCAAGATGTCCTTCAACGAGGACATCGTCAGCCTGCCGGATGCCGTGATCGAGGTGCAGGACATGTTCGACGAGAAGGCGGAGGCCGTCGGCATCGATCTGACCATCGACGTGGACAGCCTGGCCCATCCGCAGGTGGTCACTGATCCCTTGCGCCTGAACCAGATCCTCGTGAACACCGTGGGCAATGCGGTGAAGTTCACGCCCGCTGGGGGACTCGTCACCGTGACGCTCACCGAGCTTCCCGACGCGCCCCGCGGTTTCGGCTCCTACCGGATGACGGTAAGCGACACCGGCTGCGGCATGACGCCGGAATTCCTCGATCGAATCTTTTTGCCCTTCGAGCGCGATGGCCTCGGCTATGCCAACAAGACCGAGGGCACGGGCCTGGGCATGACCATCACCAAGAGTCTCGTCGACCTTATGGGCGGCGAGATAGCGGTGGAAAGCGTCGTGGGCCGCGGCTCGACGTTCGCGATCACGCTGCCTTTGCGCGTGGCCGACGCCGACGATCTGGCCGAGGCCCGCGAGAAGGCCGAGGCGGCCGAGCGGTGCCAGCGCGACTTTACCGGGTGCAAGGTGCTCGTGGTGGACGACGACGATCTGTCCCGCGAGATTCTGGTGGAGATCCTTAAAGATTACGGCTTTAAGCCCGAAGAGGCCCGCGACGGCGATGCGGCCGTGCGCAAGGTGGCCTCGGTGGAGCCGTTCTACTACGACGCCGTGCTCATGGACATGCGCATGCCCCGCATGGACGGCGACGAGGCCACCCGCGAGATTCGCGCCCTGGATCGACCGGACGCGGCCACGCTGCCCATCATCGCCGAGACGGCCGACGCCTTCGAGGAGGGCCAGCGCCGCGCCCGCGACGCCGGCATGACAGCGCTGACCACCAAGCCGCTGAACATCCACGAGCTGATGGCGCTTCTGGCCGAGCACATCCCGGAGAAATAGCAAAAACGGCCCGGAGAATTCCCCGGGCCGTTTTTGCGTGCGATCTTTTTGCGAGCTCGCCGGGGGCTTAGGCCACCGGCGGGGGGCCCTCCCAGTTGCCGGCGATGGCGTCGATCATGACGCGGGCGCCGAAGGGCAGCTCGCCGCATCCCACGACTTTGCGGGCCGGTTTGTGGTCGCCGAAGAAGGCGACGTAGGCCTCATTCATGGCGGCGAGGTCGGCGATGTCGGCCAGATACACGTTCACCTTCACGATGTCCTCCACCGCGTGATCCACCGACTCGATGATGGCCTTCACGTAGGCGAGGCACTGGGCGGTCTGCTCGGCCACGCCGCCGGCGATGAGCTTGCCGTCAAGGTCGAGCGGCAGCTGGGCGGAGATGTTGTTGTAGTGCGAGAAGGCCACGGACTGGGTGGCAAGCGGGCACTTCGGGGCGGCGTCGGTGTTGCACGCCTCGATGATGAGGCCGTGACGGTCCTCGATGGCCTGGGGCGGCGTGCCGTCGCCATGGGAGACCACGGCCTCGACGGCTACGTCGCAGTGGTAAGGCAGATCCTTCACCGGCACCACGGTACGGGCCGGCAGGTAGTTCACAGCGCGGGCGATGCCGGAATCGGGGAAGAAGGTCTTGTACACCTCGTCAACCACGCTTGCGTCGGCCAGGTTCTTCACGAAGATGGTCACCTTCACGATGTCGTCGAAGGGCACGTCCACGGAAGTGAGGATGGCCTTCACGTTGCGCAAGCACTGCGCGGTCTGGGCGGCCACGTCGCCCAGGATGGGGCGGCCCGTGCCGGGATCGAGCGGCAGCTGCATGGTGATGTTGTTGTAGTGGGAGAACGCCACGGTCTGGGTGGAGCCGGCGTCGTAGGGGGCAGCGTGGGTGTTGTTGGTGAGCTTCACCAAGTCGCCGGCCTGCGGCACCGACTGGGTGCCCTCGCCGTTATCGACGAGCGCCTCGATGAACACGAGCGCGCCCTGGGGCAGGGCGTCGACGGCCACCACGGTGCGGGCGGGCTGATAGGTGGGGAAGAAGGAGGCCTGCACCTTCTCCACCGCGTTCAGATCCATGATGTCGGCCAGGAAGATGGACACACGGATGATGTCGTTCATGTCGTGGCCGATGCTCTCTACGACGGCCTGGATGTTCTTGAAGCACTGCTCGGCCTGCTCGGCGGCCCCTCCCGCCACGATGGCGCCCGTCGCCGGGTCGATGGGCAGCTGGGCGGAGAGGTTGTTGTAGTGGGAGAACGCCACCGTCTGGGAATACAGGTCGCTCACGGGCGCCTTGTCGGTGTTGCGGGCCACTACCACGTTCGGATCGCTCATTGGTACCCCTTTCAAAGGTAAGAATCAGCAGCGATGCACAAATTGTGCAAGTGCATTAAACATGACGAAAAGAGTCGTTGTCAACAGAAAAAGCTTATTGCTACGGTGTCGATGGGAAATTGCGATGATCTTGACAAATAGAACTTTTTCGAAAGCTCTGGTCATGTATGTAAAATTTGAGCATGTGAACAAAAATATGCCAGTTGTGGGTTTTTGGCGATGGAGGTGCGACGAAGCATTGAAGGACGGTGTTTGGGATAAGAGGCTCCCTGGGGCCGAATCCTTGAATTGAAAAGGGAGGATGTTTAGAATTACTTTCCATTTCAATGGCAATTCAAATGAAAGAAATCCTTAATGCTTCGACTGCACATACTGGCCAGCGGCAGCGGTGGGAACGCTGCTATTGTGGAGAACGCGGCGACGGGCGAGGGGGTGCTTATCGACTGCGGCATTTGTAAGCGCGACTTCTTCGCCCGGGCTGAGGAGGCTGGGTTCGATTTGGGCCGGCTGCGCGCGGTGGTGATCACCCACGATCACGGCGATCATACCAAGGGACTTGGCGTGGTTCTACGGGGGCTGGCGAAGGCGGGGGCGCGTCCTGCGGTGCATGCCAGCGAGGCGGTGTTCGCGGCCTCGGCGCCGCTGCGCGATGCTGTGGCCAGCGTGGGCGCCGCGTTCGAGCCCTTCGGCGGGGGCGATGTGCTGGAGGCGGCCGGCCTGGCCGTGCGCCCCTTCCGCACGTCCCACGATGCGGCCGACTCCTACGGGTTTCGCTTCGACGAGGCAGGGGGAGACCGCGACTCCCTCGGCTACATGACCGATACCGGCATCGTGACCGATAAGGCCTGGGAGGCGCTTTCCGGCGTGCGCCTTCTGGCGCTGGAGAGCAACCACGACGCCCGCATGCTGGAGGTGGGCCCCTACCCTTACGTCATCAAGCAGCGCATCGCGTCGGCGCGCGGACACCTCTCCAACGATCAGGCCCGCGAGGCTCTGGACAACCTGGCCCACGAGAACCTGCGCGCGGTGGCGGCCATGCACGTCTCCCAGGAGAACAACACCTACCGGCTCCCGCGCGAGACCTTCGAGGCCGTCATCGCCGAGCACGGCCTTTCCACGACCGTCTCCGTCGCCTTCCAAAACCGCCTCGTGACCATCGGGTAGCGTTTCTACAGCTGCACGGCGTACACGCGGCCGGCGCCGCAGAGCTTGCCGAAGATATACTTGTTGGAGGCCGACTCGTCGGTGGTGTAGATGCGCCCGTCATGGGATTCGATGCCCTCCTGCATGGGCGGTCCGACGAGGTCGTCTGTCAGGTTGCGAGAATCCAGACAGAACAGCTCCACCTCGTCGCCGGCGTTCGTCGTGAAGGTGCCGTCCGGTGCGGCGAGGTTCACGTTGTAAGCGAGCAGGTGCGAGGGCGCGATGCCGTAGGAGACCGACAGCACGATGCGCCCGTCGTCGGTCGTGCAGGTGCCCTGGACCATGCCGGGGATGGAGAACACGTTGTCGGGCACCGTGGCGAAGCGGCCTGGACGGGTGGGATCGGCGGCGAAGGCGTACATGACGGCGGGGTTCTCGGTGCCGTCCGGCGTGGTGATGTGGTGGTTCTCCGGTGTCTCGTAGTCGTTCGGGTAGTAGAAGTTCCCGAGCAAGAGCTGACCCTGCTCGATGTTCATGAAGGCGGGGGAGAAATCGACGCCCACTTTCTCGGCGGCTTGCACGCAGGCGCCGTCTTCGGCGAACAGCAGGCTATCCATGGGGATGACGAGGTAGCCCTCCTCGCAGGCCAGATAGGCGTACTGCTCGTTGGTGGTGATGGCCGAGCCGTGGCCGTCGTAGGCCGAGCCGTCGGGCAGGGCGACGTAGAACTTCGCGATGGTGCCGTCGGCGGCGCGGCGGTAAATCGGCGAGGGCGAGTGGTCGGCCATATACCCGCTGAACAGCCACGAGTCGTCGGCTTCCACGTGGTCGAGGTCCTGGGGGACGAAACCGGTGTTGATGCCCGGGATGTCGAAGGGGGATTCCGCGCGGTCGAAGAAGGGGGCGAAGGCGACGCGCATATAAATGTTCAGGGCGACCACCGCGATAAGCGCGACGGCGACGATGGCGCCGATGACGATGCTGGTGATTTTCAGCGCCCGATGGCTTTTCGCGGCCATGGCGACCTCCTTAAGCGTTGGCGGTTCGGCGAGCGACGATGGCTCGGCTTCAGCATACCTTATGCCCGCGCTTCGCGCGCCGGCTCGTGGGCGCTACGTCATGAGTTTGTTTCAGATTGCTTCGTCTGGCCGATGGTTGCCTTGAAGCGCCGTCGGTGGTGTATACTCTTTAGTCGCATTTTTCACGAGCGCGGCGATGCGGGCGCAAGGCCTGCGCCGTCGCAAACGCAAAGGAGCCCCTGTGATCAGAGAGATTATCACCGACGAGGAAATCCTGTCGAAGCCCTGCGATGCCGCCACGGCCGCCGACGCCGCCATTGCCGACGATTTGGTGGAGACGCTGCTTGCCAGCGACGAGGCCGTGTGCCTGGCCGCCAACCAGATCGGCGAGACAAAGCGCATTGTCGCCTATCTGAACGAGGCCGGCCGCCCGCAGGTCATGTACAACCCGCGCGTCACCCAGAAGCTGAAACCCTACACTGCTGTGGAGGCATGCCTCTCGCGCGAGGAGCCGACGGCCGTCACGCGCTACGACTGGGTGCGCGTGAGCTACGAGGTGCTGGTCGACGGCGAGCTTGTGGAGCGCAAGAAGAAGCTCGAGGGCAACGCCGCCCAGGCCGTGCAGCACATGATCGACCACTGCGAGGGCATCCTTGTCTAGGGAAGGGCAACAGAGCGCCGGCGCTCCTTCCGTAGGGGGCGACCTTGGTCGCCCCTCGGCCGCGACCGGGCAGGAGGCCACAGATCCCGTCTTCGCCGCCGAACAGGCGCACCTGAGCGAGACCTACGACAAGCTGGAGAAGATCGGCCGCGACGCGATTGCCGCCATGGAGGCCGTGGCGCGTGATGCCGCCGAGGACAAGAAGTCCATGGCCGAGGAGCTGGCCGTGAACTTCGCCACCTGGGATGACATCCTGGAGACCCATGCCGACATCGTGGCCATGAACAACATCATCGAGGCCCACGACATGGCCAACTCCGTGCAGGCCGAGCGCCTGCGAGCCGTGGAAGTGCTTCTGCGCGAGCCCTACTTCGCGAAGATCGCCCTGCAGTTCAAGGAGGGCCATCCGGCCAAGGAGCTCTACATCGGCTCGGCGGGCATTTCGGACGAGAACTACCGGCGCCTGGTCGTGGATTGGCGCAGCCCTGTGGCCGAGGTGTACTACAACCAGACCATGGGCCCCACCTCCTATGTGGCCGATGGGCGCACCATCCACGTGGACTTGCAGCTGCGCCGTCAGTTCGAAATAGAAGAGGACCGCCTCATCACCTACTTCGATTCGGACGTGGCCATCGAGGACAAGCTGCTGCTCGCGTCGCTTTCCCGCGGGCGCTTGGCCCATATGCAGGCCATCACCGCCACTATCCAGCGCGAGCAGAACGCCGTCGTGCGCCACGAGGACGTGCCGGTGCTTCAAGTGGCGGGCATCGCCGGCTCGGGCAAGACCTCGGTGCTCATGCAGCGCATCGCGTATCTGTTCTACCAGCATCGCGGCGCCCTGGACCCGACTCAGGTCTTCCTCATCTCGCCGAATCCGGTCTTCGGCCGCTACATCGACCGCGTGCTGCCCGACCTCGGCGAGCGCAATCCGGAGATCCTCACCTGGGAGGAGTTCCTGGCGCCGCTTCTTCCCGCCGGGCGCGGCGTGGGCGAGAGCGACGTATCGCTTGAGCGCTTGCGGGCCATTGATGCGGCGGTGGCCTCCTTCGAGTTCGCACGCAGCGACTTCCGCGACATCACGAGCGCCGGCGTGCGCCTGCTCGGCGGGGATGCGGTGGAGAAGGTGTCGGCGAAGTTCGCGAACCTGCCGGCCGGCCCGCACCGCGCGACGCTCATGGCCGAGGAGCTGTCCGCTCGCTTGACGGCGCGGCTGAAGTCGCTGGCGGCGCTGGAGGATACGCATGATGAGATCGCCTCGCTTCCCGTGGACGAGCAGCTGCGCCTGTTCGGAGAGGTCTTCGACCCCCAGAGCGACGAGGAGGCCCGCACGCTGGCCCTCGTGTATTTGGAAGAGAAGCACGCCGATGCCCTGCGCGCCATGGACGCCATGGAGTGGCTTGACATCGATCGGGTGGCCGTGCGCCTGCTCGGCCGCGAGGGGCTGACTTCGGTGGAGTGGGTCTACCTGAAGATGGCGCTGACCGGTCTTGGCAACCCCGAGGCGCGCTACGTCATGATCGACGAGGCCCAGGACTACTCCCAGGGCCAGCTGGCGGTGCTTGCCCGCTACTTCCGTCGGGCGCACTTCCTGCTTCTGGGCGATCCGAACCAGGCCATCTTCGAGGGCACGGCCACGTGGGACGAGATGCGCGCGGTGTTCGAGGAGATGCGCGGTTCTGTGTCGCAGTGCCGCCTCATGACGAGCTACCGCTCCACGCCGGCCATCACCGACCTGTTCGCGCGGCTTCTGCCCGCGGGCGAGGCCATGGAGGTTGCCTCGGTGCAGCGCGAGGCGCCGGCTCCGGAGATTGTGGTGTGCGAGAACGCCGACGAGTGGAAGGCCGCGTTGGTGGAAGCAGTGCGCGTCGCGTGCGACGCCGGCGGCTTAACGGCGGTGATCGTCCCCTGGAAGAACGACGCCAAACGCCTCGCAAAGACGCTGGACGGCGTCACCGTGCTCGGCGAGGGCGACAGCCTGCCGGAAACGGGGATCGTCGTGGTGCCGCTGAAGCTGGCGAAGGGGCTCGAGTTCGACCGCGTCATCATCCCCGACGCCTCGGCCCGAGCCTTCCCGAACAGCGACATCGCCCGGCGTCGCCTCTACACCACCATCAGCCGCGCCACCCGCCACCTCACCATCCTGTCCAACGGCGAACTGACGGAACTGCTCAACCAAGGTTGAGCGAAGCGGGATGCGGGGTGCCGCTCACCAAGCGAGTTCCGCAGATGGTATCGAAGACGGTAAGCGAGGGGGAGTAGTAGCCTTGACGCCTTCGATACCAGCGAGGACTGTCTGAGCGACTGAGCGGTACCCCGCAGCCCGCCCCCGGTGAGTTTCAAGGAGATTTAGATCAAGGCATGGAACTGAGAGACATTCAGAAGGAGATCGAGAAGGCACAGGGACGGGTGTCCGACGCCTTCTCGTTCTTGCGCATCGAGGAGCGTCGCGACGAGCTGGCCGCGCTGGACGAGCAGACGGCCCGTCCGGACTTTTGGAACGACGCGGCGGCCGCCCAGGCGGTCTCGAAGAAGGCGGCGGGGCTCCGCGCCACCATCGAGGACTACGAGCGTGCCTGCGGGCTTCTCGATGATGCGTCGGCGGCGTGCGAGCTGGCCGGCGACGATGCGTCCTTCGCCGAAGAGGCCGAGCGCACTGCCGCCGAGCTTGCGGCGCTGCTCGACCAGCTGGAGATCGAGTCCTGGTTCTCCGGCGAGTTCGACGAGGGCGATGCCATCCTCACGGTGAACCCCGGCCAGGGCGGCCTTGAGGCCCAGGACTGGACCCGTATGCTCTACCAGATGTACGTCCACTACGCCGAGGACAAGGGCTGGAAGGTGACGGTGCTCGATCTGGTGCCCGGCGAGGGCATAGGGCTCGATCGGGCCACCATCCAGATCGAGGGCCGCTACGCCTACGGCATGCTGCGCAGCGAGATCGGCATCCACCGCCTCGTGCGCATCAGCCCCACCGACGCCAAGAAGCGCCGCCAGACCACCTTCGCCTCGGTGGAGGTGCTGCCGGTCATCGCCGACGACATCGAGGTCGATTTGAACCCCGCCGACGTGCGGGTGGACGTGTACCGCTCCAGCGGTCCGGGCGGCCAGTGCGTGAACACCACCGATTCGGCCGTGCGCCTCACCCACGAGCCCACGGGCATCGTGGTGACCTGCCAGAACGAGAAGAGCCAGCTGCAGAACAAGGAGGCGGCCTTCCGTGTGCTGCGCGCCAAGCTCTACGAGCTGGAAGAGCGCAAGCGGGCCGAGGAGCTGGACGAGTTGCGCGGCGAGCGGCGGGACAACTCCTTTGGCAGCCAGATTCGCAACTACGTGCTCTTCCCGTACCAGCTCGTGAAGGACCTCCGAAGCGGCGTTGAGACGGGAAATGTGGACGCCGTCCTTTCCGGCGGCTTGGAACCTTTCGTCATCGGGTATCATACGTGGAGAGTAGCCAACTCCTAGAAGCGAACGGGAAAGGGAAGCTTATGGATACTGCCGCCTTGCAGGCGAAGGCCACCGACATCCGCAAGGATATCCTGACCATGATCACGGAAGCGGGCAGCGGGCACCCGGGCGGGTCGCTCTCCTGCACCGACATTCTTACGGCGCTGTACTTCGGCGGTGTCATGGACTACGACGCGAATGATCCCGCGAAGGTCGGCCGCGACCGGTTCATCCTGGCCAAGGGGCACGCGGCGCCGGCGCTCTATGCGACGCTGGCCCACGCCGGCTTCTTCCCGATCGACGAGCTGCGCACCCTGCGCAAGCTTGGCACGCGCCTGCAGGGGCATCCCGACTCCAACCTTCTGCCTGGCGTGGAGGTGTCCACCGGCTCGCTCGGCCAGGGGCTTTCCGTGGCCGCGGGCCTTGCGGCCGGCCTGCGTCTGACCGGCGAGGACGGCCTCGTCTTCACGGTGCTCGGCGATGGCGAGTGCGAGGAGGGCCAGGTGTGGGAGGCGGCCATGTTCGCCGCCCATCAGAAGCTTGGGCGCCTCGTGGCCATCATCGACAACAACGAGCTGCAGATCGACGGCTGCATCCACGACGTGTGCGATCCGGGGGATTTGGGCGAGAAGTTCGCCGCCTTCGGCTGGGATGTGCAGCGGGTATGTGGCCACGACATTCCCGCGCTCATCGAGCTTTTCGGCCGCATCAAGGCCGAGGCGGCCGATACGGCCCGTCCGGTGTGTGTGATCGCTCGCACGGTGAAGGGCAAGGGCGTCTCCTTCATGGAAAATCAGGCCGGCTGGCACGGCAAGGCGCCGAAGCCCGAGGAACTTGAGAAGGCTCTGGCGGAGCTGTCCGCCGACGCGGAATAGGAGGCCCGCCATGGTGAAACTCGCAAACGTCGAGACCGCTGCCCAGAAGAAGGCCACGCGCGCCGCGTACGGCGCCACGCTCGCAGAGCTCGCCGCCGAGGGCGTGCCCGTCGTGGCGGTAGATGCCGACCTGACCGGCTCGACCACCACCAAGAAGCTCGCCGACGCGGGATACGCCGGGCGCCTGTTCAACTGCGGCATCGCCGAGCAGAACATGATCGACGTGGCCGCGGGCCTCTCGCTGGCCGGCAACATCGCGTTCACGGGCTCGTTTGCCGTGTTCGGCACCGGGCGCGCCTACGACCAGATCCGCAACACCGTGTGCTACTCGAACCTGAACGTGAAGATCGCCCCCACCCACGCGGGCATCTCCGTGGGCCCCGACGGCGGCAGCCATCAGATGCTCGAGGACGTCTCCCTCATGCGCGGCCTTCCCGGCATGCGGGTGCTCGTGCCTGCCGACTACGCCGCCGCCCGCGCCGCCCTGCGCCTCGCCGCCGCCACGCCGGGCCCCGTCTACGTGCGCATGGGCCGCGCCGCCGTGCCCTGCGTCTACGACGACGAGGTGGAGCTGGAACTCGGTCGCGCCTACGTGCTGCGCGAGGGGAGCGATGTCACCATCGTGGCCAACGGCGTGGAGATCCGCGAGGCGCTCGCCGCCGCCGACGCGCTGGCCGATGCGGGCATCTCCGCCGAGGTCATCGACGCGTTCTCGGTGAAGCCGCTCGATGGGGCGACCATCCTCGAATCGGTGGCGAAGACCCGTTGCGTCGTGACGGCCGAGGAGCATTCCGTCATCGGAGGCTTGGGCTCGGCGGTCTGCGAGCTTCTGGCCGGCGCCGACCCCGTGTGCGTGGAATGCGTGGCCGTGCGCGACCGTTTCGGCAAGTCCGGCGAGTTCGAGGAACTGCTCGGCTATTTCAACATTGACGCTACGGCCATTGTTGAAGCTGTGAAAAAGGTTCGTGAGCGCGCGGGCCTTTGCTAAAATACTTCAGTCTCAGTAACGAACAACCTGAACGGAGCAAGCTGTGACGAACGAACGGAACCAGGGAATTCCTGGTCATGCCGGCCGTCACGCCGGCGCGCCGGTCCAGGGCAACAACCCGCGCACCCGCGCGGCGGCGCCCCAGCCCGGCCACGCCCAGAAGGCGTCGATGACCTCCCAGCTGTCCCAGGCCCTGCCCGTGCTCGAAGTGGACGAGATGGCCGCCCCCATGGGCGCGCCGGTCATCACCTTCGATCATGTGACCAAGACCTACCCGGCCCAGCCGAAGAAGCCCGCCTTAAGCGATGTGACCCTGCAGATCTTCGCCGGCGAGTTCATCTTCCTCGTGGGCCACTCCGGATCCGGCAAATCCACCTTCATCCGCCTGCTCACCCGCGAGATCAAGCCCACCTCGGGCAAGATCTACGTGGCTGACGAGGATCTGACCACCATGCGCAATTGGCGCGTGCCCTACCTGCGGCGCAACATCGGCTGCGTGTTCCAGGACTTCAAGCTCCTGCCGAACAAGACGGTCTTCGAGAACGTCGCCTTCGCCCTGGAGGTTATCGGCAAGAGCCGGCACGTCATCAAGACGCAAGTGCCGGAGGTGCTGCGCCTCGTGGGCCTCTCCGACAAGCTGAACAGCTATCCCGATCAGCTTTCCGGCGGCCAGCAGCAGCGCGTCTCCATCGCGCGCGCCATCGTGAACCGGCCGCCTCTGCTCATCTGCGACGAGCCCACGGGAAATCTGGATCCGCAGACCTCCCGCGGCATTATGGATCTGCTCGAGCGCATCAATCGCACGGGCACCACGGTGCTCGTGGCCACTCACGACCGCGAGATGGTCGACAACATGCGCCGTCGCGTCATCGCGCTCGACCGCGGGCATCTCACTCGCGACCAGGACCGGGGGGTGTACGGCTTCGATGTCTAGTCTCTTCTACTTCTTCAAGGAGTCGCTCCAGGGCTTCGCGCGCAACCTCTCCACGACGCTCGGCTCCATCATCACCATCTTCCTGTCGCTGCTCATCATCGGCGTGTTCCTCGTGGGCGGCACCATTGTGGAGCGCCTCGTGTCCTCCATCGAGGACGAGGTCTCCATCACCGCCTACGTGGCCGACGATGCGCCGCAGGAGTCAATCGACGCTGTCACCGCGATGATCCAGGGCATGGACGGCGTGGAAAGCGTCGGCTTCACCACCAAGGAGCAGGCGCTGGAGAACTTCAGCAACTCCATGACCACCAACCCCGAGATCATCGAGCAGCTGGACGGAACGAACCCGCTGCCCGCCTCCATCGACGTGAGCCTCGCCGACCCGCAGAAGGTCGACGAGATCGCCGCCGCCATCGAGGCCGACGAGACGTTCCGCTCCATCTGCGATGAGCCCGACAACCCGGCCGATTCGCTGAAGTACGGCCAGAAGACGGTGGATCGCCTGTTCTCGGTGACCAAGTACGTGCGCTATTTGGGTGTGGCCCTGGTGCTGCTGCTCGTGTTCATCGCGCTCGTGTTCATCAACAACACTATCCGCCTGGCCATCATGGCCCGGCGCAAGGAGATCGCCATCATGCGCCTGGTGGGCGCCTCCAACGGGTTCATCCGCGGGCCCTTCCTCATGGAGGGCGCCCTGCACGCCCTTATCGGCTCGCTTCTGGCCGTGGGCGTCCTGCAGGTGCTGCGCATGTACGGCATCCCCAAGCTGCAAAGCGCCCTGTCCTTCCTCTCGCTGGACGTCTCGGGCAACACCTACATCATGATCTACATCGTGCTGGTGGTAGCCGGTCTCGTAATCGGCCTTCTCGGCTCCGCTTTCGCCATGAGGCGGTACCTGAAGGTGTAGAATCTTCCTTAAAGGTTTGGAACGTCGGCG
>OLOI01001108.1_pt1 | contig 24226 bp, 20 predicted proteins | sample 1672131 | NCBI WGS metagenome assembly OLOI01 (sample SAMEA3136651, study PRJEB25190) | human gut metagenome
AGTGCAGGTCACTGCCTGCTTTTTTGCTTTATATGAAACTTTTCGGACACAGTCGGGCACAAAAGTATGTTTTTTATATATTGCTGTCTGCCCGGATAAGTGCAGGTCACTGCCTGCTTTTTTTGTTTGCTGTTTTTGCTTTGACTTATCTGACAAGATTATATCACACAATGTTTTTAAATATAATAAATTTTAGGGGTTGCTCATTACAATTAACTTTTGGTGGATTTTAATTTGTGGATTTTGCACAAAAAGCTTGCGAAAAGTTTTGATTGTATATTGTTTCTTTTTGTGATAAAATGCAATTATAATATAAAACAATATTTATCAAATATAACAGCGTGGTGAATTTTAATTATGTTTACATATTACTTGAAACGAATTTTGAATAACAAGGTTAAGCTTGCGTTGATTTTATTTATCTTTTTTCTGCCCGTGACGGTTATACTTACTTCACTGAAAAATATTTCTAACGGCGGTTCAGTATCGCTTCCCGATTTAGCTACATTTTTAACAATTCCGGAAGGCGGCATCTGCCATAGCCTTATTTGCAGTTATTTGCCGATGTACTTTTTGCTGATTGCCGGTGACGATTGTATTGAAGATTACAAAACAGGATATAAAAATCTTTTGATTACAAAGTGGGGTAAAAGCAGATATTTTTGGTTTAATAATATCAAGGGGTTTGTTGTCGGATTTTTTGTTATTCTGCTTTCTCTTGCACTCAATATGATTATGGTATATATTACCTTTGCAGGGGGAAGATATACGGGTTTTGGGCATTATGAAGAGTTTATGCAGTATTTTATGACTACTCCTTTTTGGGATAACTGCATTTATATACTGCTACTTTCATTTATCGCCGGTGTTGTCAGTATGGGCGGAGTCGCACTGTCATTGGCTTTGCACAACCGTTTTATAGTTTATCCTATTGTATTTATTTTGTGGTATTTTCCTTCGACTGTCGGTACTTCCATTCTATATATGTTTTCTCCTTTCACGGAGTACCCCATAGGATATTCTATAATAACCTATTTTGCTGTTGTCGGAATTAATATAGCATTGTTAATCTTTGCATACATAAAGGTAATAAGATATGAACAAGTCTGAAATAAAAAAATATGTCATTGTGCTTATAGCGATAACTGCCGTTTTTGTGTTTTTCTGGTGTGAACCGATTTTTCGTTTTCTTGATGGTTTTAGTTTTGTCAACATTGCCCTTAGGAGAGTGCCTGTTTCGCCCTCTCCGGAAGGCTTAGCCGGAAACTATTTGGATTCAGGTAGTGTGACGATTTATTATGCCATTATGTATATCTTTGCTTTGAGCTTTTTGTTTATGACGGACAATTCGGCTTATATTGTAAGATTAAAATCAAGAAAATTTTATGTCAACAAGCATATAACTGATACCTTGGTGTTTACGCTTATATTTGTTTTTATACTCCAAACGGTTAATATTATAGGAACAGCAATACTTTTGGGAATTGGCGAGGTTATTCAGTCCGGACTGATAATATACAGCCTCATAAATTTTGTCATAATGTTTCTGTACTATTTTCGTATAGGAATGCTGTTGTTCATTTTGATTGTTATAATCGGCAAAAAATATGCGCCCTTTGCAACATCAGCATTGCTTTTGCTTGAAAGTGCAGGTTCAGCCTTTCTGCCGGTGCTTGACAGCCTGTGGCTGCCAAGCAAAGACGCAACCTATTTTTTATCTCTTGTGTCGGGAAGTATACAGGCGATAGATACTATTCCTGCTGTAATCAGAGGATTAATAATGGACGCAGCAATAATTTGGTTTGCGTACTACATATTTTTGAAAAAAGATATTATCGTTAAAAAGGAAAACAGCTAACTATGAAAAAGACAAAATTAGTTTCCTTGGTCACACTTATAGCCGCAATAATTTTGCAGATATTTACCTTTTGCCGTGATACATACAGCTCTTATGAGTTCGGCTTTGCAATAGGAATTTCGGCAGAATACAGGTCGGGCAATGTTGTTTTAACTCTGATTAATTATATGATACCGCTTATTTTTATTCTGTTTTTTACAAGCGGTTCAATGCAGGATTTAATTCAGGGCTACGGCAAGGTTCTGCTGGTGCGGAATTATTCAAGAACAAAATTAGGTGTAAAACAGCTTTTCAAAAATCTGATTACACTGCTGATAATTGTTTTGTTTCAATGCAGTGCAATTTTATATTTTAACCGATTTTTAAAAAACGTTAAAAACGGAATACTGGAATCGCTTATTATGTATTTTGTAATTTTGTCGGCAATCGTTATTCTGCAATGCCTGCTGGAGTTTTATCTTCAGTCGCAAATTGTAAATGCAGTGCTTTTTGCTTACAGCTTTGTTTCATACTGCATTGTTCAGGTGACGGGTAATATTGCAGTTTTGGGTAATATTGCAGTTTTAAAAATAATACTGTTTCCAAGCCTTATGTTCGGTATGCAGAACGGAGCAGTGAGCGGTGAAAGCATTTATTATCTCTACCTTTGCATAGGCGTCATATTGAATACAGTTCTTGCGGTGCTGTGTATTCGTAAATTTAAAAAAACAGATATTTTCTGAGGTGTTATAATGGTTGAATTGAAAAATATAAATAAATCTTTAAGTAAAAGACTGATTCTTGATAATATCAGCTATAAATTTGAATACGGCAAGGTTTATGGGCTGTGCGGTACGAACGGTTCGGGTAAAACTATGCTGTTAAGGGCGATTTGCGGTCTTATTGTACCCGACAGCGGAGAAATTGTTGTAGATGGAAAAGTACTGCATAAGGATGTTTCTTTTCCGCCGAGCGTGGGTATTGTAATAGAAAATATGACGCTTTTGCCGGGATACAATGCTTTTGATAATCTTAAGCTGATAGCTCAGATTAAAAAGGTGGCTTCAGACGACGACATAAAAAATGCAATTAACAGGGTCGGATTAAAATCGGATTTAAAGGTAAGAAAATTCTCTCTCGGTATGAAGCAAAGACTTAATATTGCTCAGGCTGTTTTTGAAAAGCCGAAAATAATTCTTCTTGACGAGCCTACAAACGCTCTGGATGACAGCGGAGTTAAGCTGGTATACGACATAATAAAGGAGGAAAAGGAGAGAGGAGCGCTTATAATCATTGCAACCCACCACGAGGAAGATTTGAAAGAAATGTGTGATGTCATACTCAGAGTGTCGGAGGGAAGGCTTTATGAAAAGTAAGCTTTTTACAAAGAAAAGTCTTATAGCCGCAGCCCTTGTGCTGATGATTCTGATTGGCGGTTCGTTTGTTGCCAACAAGACGGTTGTTGCAAACAGATTAGAGCAAAAGGCTTACGAAAAAGAGTACGGTTTGCAGTATTCGTCGGACGGACTGTTATACTTAAAGTATGACCCGTTCGATGATGGTAAAATCGGTCATATAAGAATGTATCTCGGAGATGAATATTGCCTTGAGGTTTCAGATATCCCTGCGTATGACAACGGCAATAAGTTGGTCTATATTGACGAGAATGCCTACAGAGAGCGTTCTGAGGTCGAAAAAGTTATCCTTCCGCAAACTATTGAAGCTATAGGTGACAATGCTTTTTCGGATTGTGAGAGCTTAGAGGAAATCTATATTCCGGCAAGCGTTACAAAAATATCGGATAATACTTTCAGCGGTACAGACGGCTTTACAATGTATGTCCAGGAAAACTCGTATGCTCAGGATTTTGCAGAGCAAAACGGCATACCTTATGAGTTCTACACACCAAAGCCTATGGTCGATACAAAGGATTACGACTATTCAAAAAGAATAAGAGAAATGTACAACGGAGTCGATTATACCTATGATATTTATTATTATAACGGTGTGCCGAATTGTGCAATACATTGGTATCATCCTTTGGAAGATACGGAAGATGTGGTTGTGCCTGAACAGATTGACGGTGTTGATGTTACTACAATATCAAGTGAAGCCTTTAGAGGTCATAGCGGTAAAAACATAATTTTACCAGATACGGTAACCAATATAGGCTCATATGCTTTTACAGAGCGCGGCTCAATAGAAAAGGTTTATTTTTCGGAAAATGTTACAAGAATAGGAAAAGATATTTTCAAGGACTCGCCAAATGCCGTAATTTGTGCTCCGAAAGATTCATATGCTTATGAATATGCTATTGATAACAACATAAAATTTGAGGAAACAAATTGAGCAGTTTTAAAAATACCTCATAGCTGTAAAACGCTTAACAATTAATTCAGAATTTTAAGCTATCTTGAAAAAATCTGTTGGCACAATATGTACCAACGATTTAAATTGATAATTTATCTTTGAATTAGGATTCAGGAATGCTTGACAAAGTCAAGTAATATGTTATAATAAAAATAGATAAGGCAAACCGATAAGCGGTTAGCCCCAAAAGATTTAGTTTAAGAAATAAACCGTTTCTTTGGAGTGAGGCGGTTTATTTCTTTTTGTTTACAATGGTAATTACAAGAGTTATGATTGAAACAATCAGCAAGCTGAATGTAAACAAATCGTTTACCGTTATGTATTCCATTGGCAACACCCCCTTGCAGGGGCAAGACTTAACCGCCTACCGTTTAGATTTGTCTTATCCGATAAGATTATATCACATTGTGGTCTAAAATACAATGTTTTCAATTAAAAATAAGATTAACCTTTATAAGTGATTTATGATTGTTACCAAACAATCGAAGTGTATCTTCGGGTTGCAATAGTTACATATTATAGCCCCCCCTCATAAGGCGGCTGAATATCTTATGTTTTCTCATATTAATGTCTTTTAGTAATTGCTATTTGCAGAATAAAATGATAAAATACAGATGAACACTCATTTCATTTATGCAACGCTTTTTATAGAAAACTGCTTGGAAGCAGTCGGGTACAGAAGTTAATTTTTATATGATGCTGTCTGCTCGGGCAGGTGCAGCCCACCGGCTGCTTTAAACGGAAAGGAAAGGTTATTACTGTGAAAAAATTTAAAATGCTCAAGGCGCTTGTCGCCTTACTAATCGTATCAATCCCTGCGAGTTTTTCTTTAATCGGCGCAACTGCTTACAGCACTGCCGTGATGGGGGACTTAAATTCAGACGGAAGGCTTAGTATTGAAGACGCAACATATATTCAGAAATACTTGGTTGACCTTGAAATGCTTGACGAAAATCAGCAGAAGCTGGCAGATGTTGACGGTGACGGCAGAATAACTATTTCTGACGCTACCAAGATAATGCATATCCTTTCGGGCTTATCGGATATGCCTACACTTCCGCCGCAGCCGACAACAAAAGATCCCGATATTGTTGATCTGCCTTTTATACCTGCGAATTAATTTAATATGTATTGGAGAAATGTATGAAGAAAAAAGTTATTTTTATTTCTGTTGCGGCTGTAATAATAACAGCAATTATTATTGTGATTGTGATGCTTTGCAGCGGAACTGAAACAGGAAAATCCGAATCAGGCAGAACAGAAACAACTACTGTTGTTGAGCAAACGGCACCGACCAATGAAAAAGACACGAAAAGCTCGTCTTCTGATGCAAATGAGATTGAGTCAGACGAGGATGATCTGGATTTTATAGCTCATTCACAGGAGAATTATGACAGCAACAATTCCTCCTTTGCTCAGAAATCCGATGAAAATAGTTCTTATAATGAAAAGTCCGAAGCTTCGTCATCATCCGGTTCAGATAAGAAAAATGATTCGGGCAGTACGACAAACAACAGTTCATCTTCGCACAATACTGATGCAACGTCGCAGGCTTCACAGAAAGATGACACCATTGAGCTTCCGTTTGTTCCTGCGGAATAATATAATAAAATAACAGCCGCTGTCAGACATTCGTATTACCTAATCGGGTGGAGTTTATGATTACAAATATATATAGAATTGCAAACAAAAATATTAGTATTTCTTCCTGCTTTAATCAGGTTCATAACCTTTGCAGAGAATATCTTTATGACGGAAAGCCTGATTTTTTTATCACGGTCGACAATGATGATATAAATTTTGAAAGAGAAAAATCAGAAAGCACAAATTCTGAAACAGATACAAAATATTTTTCGGATTCATACCTTGAAACACTGGCTGTATACAGAAAAATTGCAGAGCAGATGATAGATTACGGTACTTTGCTGTTTCACGGTTCTGTCGTAGCCGTTGACGGAAATGCCTTTTTGTTTGCGGCAGACAGCGGAACGGGCAAGTCAACACATACGGCGCTTTGGAGAAAATATTTTGGCAACCGTGCCGTAATGGTAAATGATGATAAACCGCTGTTAAAAATAGAAAAGGACGGTGTTTTCGCCTGCGGAACTCCTTGGAACGGAAAGCATAATCTTGGAAGTAATATAATTCTTCCGCTGAAAGCAGTATGCTTTATTCACAGAAGCGGTGAAAATAATATTGAAGCTCTGAGTAGAAAACAGGCTTTTCCTATGCTTTTAAAGTACGCATATAAAAGCAGTGACAAAGAAAAGACAGCAAAGACGATTATGCTTGCTGACAGGATTTTGAAAAATGTAAATGTTTACTCGCTCGGCTGTAATATGGATATAAGCGCTGTTCTTACAGCCTATAACAGGATAAAGGAGGATTTAAAATGAAATTAAGAGATGAATTTGTTATGCAAACCACTGAAGACGAAAACATTATGGTCGCTGTTGACAGTAAGATTTTTTCGGGACTTGTTCGCAGCAACAAAACTGCTGCTGCAATTATTGAACAGCTCCGAGCAGAGGTCACACGTGATGAGATTGTTGAAAAAATGCTCTCAAAATATGACGCTCCCCGCAGTATAATAGAAAGTGATGTCGATATGGTTATTGACAATCTTAGAAAAATCGGAGCGTTGGATGAGTAAAAGTTCGTTTGAAGAAGTTCTTGAAAAATACGGCAGACTTGTCTATACAAATTCGGGCGACAGTATGCTGCCTTTTATACACGAAAAACGAGATATTCTGATTATTGAAAAACCGAATGGCAGGTTAAAAAAGTATGATGTTCCGCTTTACAGGCGTGACAGCGGACAGTATGTGCTGCACAGGATTTTGAAGGTCAGAGAAAATGACTATGTGATTTGCGGCGACAACAGAATAAATAAGGAATACGGAATCACAGACCGCCATATTATCGGTGTTCTGACGGCAGTAAACCGCAACGGAAAAATGATTTACAGCAACAACAGACTGTACAGAATATATGTGCATTTGTGGTGTGACTTATTTTGTTTAAGATATTTAGTATTAAAAACAAAATCAATAATTAAAAGGATAAAATCAAGAAAATAAAATCGGGGTGAGAATTTTGAAAAATAAAAATACAGAGCTGATGTTTAAGCTCTGTTATCTAGTATCCTGCGTTTTTCATAATACAATTCCCGATATTGACAATTTCGAAAGCCCCGATTTGAGAATGCTTTATGAGCTTAGCAAGATGCATTCGACAGAATCCCTTGTCTATAAAGCACTTGAAAAAACAACTGCATCAAATTCCGAACCTCAGCTTATGGCTGAATGGAAAACCGACAGAGAAAAATCAGTCAGGAACAGCCTGCTGTTTGACGCTGAACGCAAAAAGCTGATTAATTTTCTGGAAGAAAACAAAATATGGTATGTTCAGCTTAAAGGCATCATTATAAAATCGCTTTATCCCGGTGTGGGGCTGCGGCAAATGGCTGATAATGATTTTTTGTTTGACCCTGAGTTCAGAGAAAAAATAAGAGATTATTTTGAGGCTGAGGGTTATAAGATAAAAAGTTTTGGACAAGGCTGTCACGATGCATATCTGAAGAAGCCTGTATATAATTTTGAGATGCATATCTCTCTGTTTGAAGACCGCAATATGCCAGAGTTGGCGGAGTATTTTAATGACAGTGTGTCAAGGCTTTTGAGCGTGTGCGAGGGTAGATGCGAAAAGGCTTTTTCCTGCGAAGATTTTTATTTGTATTTCATTGCCCACTCATACAGGCATTATAATACATACGGAACAGGAATAAGATTTCTTTTTGATTTGTATCTGATACTAAATAAGTATTATGAAGCGATTGACAAAGTCAGCCTGAATGACAGGTTAGAGCAGCTTGGACTGAGTAATTTTGAAAGAACGGCAAGAGAATTAAGCGTTAAACTTTTTTGCTGTCCGCAAAGCCTGACCGAAGCTGATTTGAATAAAAAAGAACTGGAGATGCTTGCTTATATATTTTATAGCGGAACATACGGTATAAAAAGCAACAAAATAAGAAATCGGTTTAAGTCAATACAAGGTGACGGTAAACAAAGTTTGTTTTTTGCCAAAATAAAATATTATCGGACAAGACTTTTTCCCGATGAACACTGGTATTCATTATACTGTCCTTTTTGCTTTAGGCACAAATGGGCAAAACCGTTTTATACCGTGTTCCGTGTTTTAAGGGCGCTTGTTTTCAGAAGAGAAAGAATGAAAGATGAATATAAAATAATAAGTTCAAAGGATTAAAAAGCTTAAGTTACGCTTATATGTTTACCTGTTCGTATTGTTGTTGTTTAATATTTTATTGTCAGTTATTTAAAATTAAGGTTTTATTGTATTGCAAAATTTAGATTATATAACAGTTGCTATTGCTAATAAAAAATGTTAAAATATAAAGGGTTGTTAAATAAAATTTTAGATAAGGAGAGTAAAACGTGAAAAAACTTAAAAAAATAGTTGCTGTTGCAATTGCGGCAACGATGATAACAAGTGTGGGTCAGGCATCACTGACGGCGTTTGCGGCAGAGGTAAATAGCCCGGTTTCAGCAGAGGCAAAAGGCTCGGTTGCAGCTGATGACGCAGCTTATAACGGCACCTGCGGAGAAAATTTGACATATGCTTTTGATCAGGCTACGGGTACGCTTACAATAAGCGGAACCGGCGATATGACAGACTACTATGACTACAGTGCTCCTTCACCGTGGAAGACATTCAAAGATTTAATTGTCAATGTAATAATTGAAGACGGTGTTGAAAGTATCGGTGAGGATGCTTTTTGCGAGTGTTCTGCAATAAAATCAGTAGATATTGCGTCTTCGGTAAAAATTATAAAACAAAATGCTTTTATAGACTGCGCTTCATTAGAGACAATAGTGATTCCTTCTTCGGTTGAAAGTATAGGGTATTGCGCTTTTATGAATTGCAGTTCATTGAAGTCATTGGATATTCCTTCTTCCGTTAAAACTATTGGAAGTGCAGCCTTTTCCGGCTGTACACAATTGGAAAGCGTTAATTTGTCGGATGGTATTGAGCGTATAGAAGGAAGTGCATTTGAGAACTGTAATAGTATGTATACCGTTGAAATCCCGGACAGCGTAATGTTTATTGGCAGCCTTGCTTTTTCAAGAGGTTGGGGCCCAGGTATGGTTTTACGTTGCTCAATTGGCGGACCGGCATATACCTATGCAACAAATGAAAATAACGGTGTAAAATTTGAATGGAACGGAAAATATTTTAAAGGCAGCGGAAAATGCGGAGACAATGTTAATTACGAGTTTGACGCAGAAACTCAGACGCTTGTAATAAGCGGCACCGGTGAGATGTATGATTATGAATCATATTACTGGGGAACTGAATCTAATGCGCCTTTCTTTAGCTATGCAAAATCAATCAAGAAAATTGTTATTGAAGACGGTGTGACCGGTCTTGGCATGAACTCAATATCCTTTGCTTCAAACCTTGAAGAAATTTATATCCCGGCATCCGTTGAAAAGCTTGAATACGGCTTGCCGAGCAATGGAAAAAATTATATGATTTATGCCGATGAAGGTACATATGCATATAACTATGCTATTGAAAACTGGTATTGTATTAACGGAAAAATACAGGGAAAATGCGGATATGAAGCACACTATACTTTTGACAAAGAAACAGGCCTGCTTACAATAGGCGGAACCGGCGAATTTGATTATTATGATACATATCAGACTTTTAGTCCGTGGCAATTAAACGGATGGAATGATTTGATTAAGGATGTCGTAATCGAAGAAGGTATAACAAGTTTAGGCAGCAATGAAACTTTCGCAAATTGCCCGAATATTAAGAGCATTAATATTTCCTCAACTGTAACTGATTTATACGCTATAACTGATCATTATTGGTCTAACCAAGAAATTTGTTTTGAGAGCATAAATGTAAGCGAGGAAAACCCTGATTTCGCAAGCATTGAAGGTGTTCTTTTTAACAAAGAAAAAACAAGGCTTATCAGTTATCCGATTAACAAGCCGGGCGAGAATTACAGTGTTCCCGACACAGTCGAGACTATCGGACAATTTGCTTTTTCATATAATAAAAACTTGGTAAGTATAGATATTCCGGACAGCGTAACATCAATTGAAAGTTATGCTTTTGAAGAATCAGCAGCATTAAAGGATGTTGCTCTTCCTGCCGGAATAACATCTATTGAATCGAATCTGTTCTATAATTGCACAGCATTGGAAAATGTTACAATTCCTTACGGTGTAGAATCCATTTATGGTAGTGCTTTTGGGTGTTGTACTTCATTAAAGAATATTGAAATTCCTGACAGCGTAAAATCAATCGGTTGGTCTGTTTTCAGAGATTGTAAATCATTGGAAAGCATTGTTCTTCCGGACAGTGTAACGGAAATTACCCCCGAGTTGTTTAATGGCTGCTCTTCTTTAAAAAGCGCTCCGATTACAGACAGTATAAAAACTATCGGTCAAAGTGCTTTCATGGACTGTACATCTTTAAAATCTGTTGTAATTCCCGAAACTGTTGAAAGAATTGGTGACGCTGCATTTGTGAGGTGTACTTCCTTATCAGACGCAATCATTCTTAACTATAAGGTTAAACTTAATAGCTATGGCGGTGCATTCGACAACACAACTACTATTTACGGTTATGTTGGTTCTACAGCAGAGACTTACGCAAATTCCGGTACTCGCAACGAATTTATTACCATACCTTATGTTGAAGGATACAGCTTGAGCCTCTCAGGAAGCATTGGTCTTAACTATTGTTTAAATATTAAGCAGGATGTTGTAGAAAAGAACCCCTCAATTAAGTTCTGCTACAGTGACGGCACAGTTATTTCTGAATTGGGAATGGATAATGCTGTTCATAATGAAGACTATGGATACTATCAGTTTACCTGTCCTGTTTCGGCTTCAAAAATGGGCAATGCGATAAAAGTTTATTTTGTAATTAACGGATTTGAAATTTGTTTCTCCGATGATTACAGCGTTCAAAAGTATGCAGAGCAGATTATTAACGGTGCTTCTTCAAATGAAGAATATGCAAAAACCCAAGAGCTTGTAAAAGCAATGCTTAACTACGGTGCTTATTCAGAAATAGCTTTGACAGATGTTGCTTCAAGCAACATAAACTCATCACTTACAGATGAAGAAAAAACACTTGCCGAACTTCCTGACCTTTCAAAGTATAAATATACTGTTTCGGGCACTTCCGATAAAGTAAAATACTCGGGTTCGCTTATTTCGCTGAAAACAGAAACTGTAATCAGACATTACTTTACAGTTGCTGACGGTGTAAATGCAGAGGAGCTTACATTTACTGTAAACGGAAATGCCGTAACTCCTGTTAAGGACGGCAGATATTACCGCATTGATATTGCAAATGTAAATGCTAAGAATGTAGATGTTGACTATAAGGTTGAGGTTGACGGACTTACACTTGATTACAGCGTTTTGAGCTATGTTTATTCGGCAATTAGTTCAAGCAGTATTTCTGACAGCGTTAAGGATTCAGTTAAGGCGCTTTATCATTTCTGTATTGAAACTAAGAAATACGCTGCATAAATTCAGGAAAGGAGAATATTTATGGATAGATATGAAAGAGCTGAAATGGAAATTATCAATTTTGAAAGCGAAGACATAATTACTACAAGTATTGCTTCAGATCCTGATAATTTGCCGTTTATTGATGCAAATTGATGTAATAATTTAATATAAGCTTTGCCGACTGTATAATCAATGAATATTATACAGTCGGCTTTTTTATCTCCGCTATATAAGTTAGAGACAGAATATAATGCAGTGTCCCGAAGTTTGAACTTCGGCTTATTAGTAAGGCTCATAAATCACTTATCATACTTTGATAAGTGATTTATGAATTTTCCGTACAACCGAAGTAAATCTTCGGGGCGGTAGTGACCGCTTTTATGCACTTATAAAAGTGCATTATGGATTGTCACCATACAACCGAAGTACATCTTCGGGTCTGGGCGGTCACATATTAAATCAAACCTATGAAGCGGCGAGAAAAAATAAAAAATACACATATTCCAAGACTTGTATGTTGATTTTACTGACATATGATGATAAAATTATTCAGAAACAGTTTAATTGTTTTTTAGAATTAAAAAAGTTTGGTTTAATATTATAATAATAAAGAATATAAACTGGCATATATTGGAGTTTTATAACTATAAATTTTAGTTTGGATATTGGATTCGGAGGCAGTGTTTTGAAATTAGGTCTTGATATTGGTTCAACCACAATCAAATGTGTTGTGCTTGACGATGACAATAAGCTGATTTACAGCACATATGAACGTCACTATTCTCAGATTACCGAAAAAATAGGCGAAATCCTCACCCGTGTGCGTGAAAGCGTTAACGGCGTTGAAAAGGCTGATGTTGCAATGTCGGGCTCGGCAGGTATGGGCGTTGCCGAGGCTTGCGGAATCGACTTTGTGCAGGAGGTTTACGCAACAAGAGTTGCCGCTAACACCTTTATCCCAGGCACTGATGTTGTAATTGAGCTTGGCGGCGAGGACGCTAAAATTCTCTTTCTTTCAAACGGTCTTGAGGTGCGAATGAACGGTACTTGTGCAGGCGGTACGGGTGCGTTTATCGACCAGATGGCTACACTGCTTAATGTTGAGCTTGAGGATATGGATGAGCTTGCAAAGCAGTATGAAAAAACATATACAATCGCTTCACGCTGCGGTGTGTTTGCAAAGACAGACATTCAGCCGCTTCTTAATCAGGGCGCAAGAAAAAGTGACATTGCCGAAAGTATCTTCAATGCTGTTGTAAGCCAGACTGTTGCAGGTCTTGCTCAGGGCAGAGAGATTGAGGGGCAGGTTGTGTATCTTGGCGGCCCTCTCACTTTTATGAGCGAACTCAGAAACTGTTTTGACCGTACACTCGGCACAAAGGGTATTTGTCCCGAAAATTCGTTATATTATGTTGCAAGCGGTGCGGCTCTCTGTGCGACTAAGCCGATTGACTTTGACAAGGTTATCAGCGAGGTCAAGGACTACAGAGGTTCGGGCAACTTTGCGTTCAATCCTCCGCTATTTGCTAACGAAGAGGAATACAAGCAGTTTTCTGAACGTCACGCAAAGGCTGATGTAAAGCAAAAGGAACTTAAGGGATACAAGGGCAAGGCTTACATAGGTATGGACGCAGGCTCGACTACCGTTAAGGGAGTTGTGCTTAATGACAGCGGCGAGTTGTTATATTCAAAATATCTGCCCTCAAAGGGAAATCCTGTTGAAATTATCAAGGCTTTCCTTGAAGAGGTTTACTCTATAAATCCCGAAATTAATGTTGTTTCATCTGCCGTTACAGGCTACGGTGAGGACATTATCAAAAATGCGTTTGATGTTGATTACGGTATTGTTGAAACTATTGCTCACTTTACAGCGGCAAAGTATTTTATGCCCGATGTTGAGTTTATTATCGACATCGGCGGTCAGGACATCAAGTGTTTCAAAATTCACAACGGTGCGATTGACAATATCTTCTTGAACGAGGCTTGCTCATCGGGCTGCGGAAGCTTTTTACAGACTTTTGCAAATGCGTTGGGTTATCAGATTGCCGACTTTGCAAAACTCGGCTTGTTTGCAAAACGTCCTGTTGACCTCGGCTCACGCTGCACAGTGTTTATGAATTCAAGCGTTAAGCAGGCTCAGAAAGACGGTGCGACTATTGAGGATATTTCAGCTGGTCTTTCCCTGAGCGTTGTCAAGAACGCACTTTACAAGGTTATTCGCGCTTCAAGTCCTGAGGAACTCGGCAAAAAGGTTGTTGTTCAGGGCGGTACATTCCTTAATGACGCCGTGCTTCGTGCCTTTGAGCAGGAAATGGGTGTTGAGGTTGTTCGTCCGAACATTGCAGGTCTTATGGGTGCATACGGTGCAGCTCTTTATGCAAAGAACAAATGCAAGGGCAAGGGCAAAAGCAGTCTTTCAGACAAGAAAGCGCTTGATAATTTCGTTCACGAAATCAAGGTTACAAACTGCGGTATGTGTAACAATAACTGTCGCCTGACGGTAAATTCTTTTGGCGGCGGCAGAAAGTTCATTGCAGGCAACCGCTGTGAGCGTCCGATTACAAAGAAAGCACCGTCAAATGATTTGAATATGTATGCCTATAAGCTCAAGCTTATTGACAGCTACAAGCCTGTTGAGGGCTTGAGGGGTAAGTTAGGTCTTCCTATGGGACTTAATATGTACGAAATGTATCCGTTCTGGTATCGTTTCTTTACTGAGCTGAAATTTGAAGTTGTTCACTCTCCTTTCTCAACAAGAAAACTTTATCAGTTGGGTCAGCAGACAATCCCGAGCGACACTGTATGTTTCCCTGCAAAGCTTATGCACGGTCACGTTCAGTCACTTATTGACGACGGCATAGAAACAATTTTCTATCCCTGTCTTTCCTATAATTTTGATGAAAATCTGGGCGACAATCACTACAACTGTCCTGTTGTTGCGTATTATCCTGAGGTTATCAATAACAATATGAAGGACATCAAAAAGGTAAGCTTCATTAAGGAATATTTTGGAGTTCACCGTCCTAATGACTTCCCTCAGAAAGCCTATGAGCGTCTTGCTCTGCACTTCCCTGACCTTACGCTCAATGAGGTAAGAATGGCGGCAAAGAAGGCTTATGCCGAGCAGGAAGCATACAAGCAAAAGGTAATTGAAAAGGGCAATGAGATTATTGAAAAGGCTGAAAAAGCTGGTAAGAAGATTTTTGTTCTTGCAGGCAGACCGTACCACATTGACCCCGAAATTAACCACGGCATCGATAAGCTGATTTCGGGCTTTGACGTTGCTATTGTCAGCGAGGATGTAATTGCCGCAAGAATGAGTCGATTCAGAACTCATGTTCTGAATCAGTGGACATATCATTCACGACTTTATGCGGCGGCAAAGTATGTTACAACACGCAAGGATATGGAGCTTGTTCAGCTTGTGTCTTTCGGCTGCGGTGTTGATGCGATTACTACTGATGAAGTGCGTGAAATCCTTGAAACCGAAAACAAGATTTATACACAGATTAAAATAGATGAAATTACCAACCTCGGTGCGGTAAAAATTCGTGTGCGCAGCTTGCTTGCGGCTATCGACAACGATTGATAAGGAGGTTTGTGCCTTATGGCTGAGCTTAAATATGACAAAAAGACAGGCCGTCTGATGTTTACAAAACAGATGAAAAAGGAATATACTATCCTTATGCCGAATATGGCGCCGATTCACTTCAGAATACTGCAAAAAGTGTTTACTTTTTACGGCTACAAGTCGGATTTGCTTGAAACAACAGGTCCCGAGATTGCACAGACAGGCTTAAAATATGTGCATAACGATACCTGTTATCCCGCTCTTCTCGTTATAGGTCAGTTTATTCAGGCTTTGCAGAGCGGCAAGTATGATGTTCATAAAACGGCTCTTATGATTACTCAGACAGGCGGCGGCTGCCGTGCTTCAAACTATATCTTTCTTTTAAGAAAGGCTCTTAAAAAGGCAGGATTTGAGTTTGTACCTGTAATTTCGCTTTCATTTGGTATGGAGAAAAACAGCGGGTTTTCTCTTACAATTCCGCTTATCAGAAGATTTGTCGGCGGTCTTGTGTACGGCGACCAGCTTATGCTGCTGTCAAATCAGACTAAGCCGTATGAGGTGAACAAGGGCGAAAGTATGGCTCTTGTGCAGGAGTGGAGCGATAAAATTTCTCAGATGCTCATTGAGGGCAAGGGATATACTCTTGAAGAAATTGACGAAACCCTTGATAAAATCACAAAGTCATTCTCAAAAATTGAGCTTAATAAGGTGCCTAAGGTTAAGGTTGGCATTGTAGGCGAGATTTATGTAAAATATTCTGCAATGGCAAACAACGGTCTTGAGGAATTTTTGGCTGAGCAGGACTGCGAGGTCTGCCTGCCCGGTCTTATGGGATTTGCTTCATTTAAGGTCGACAACCGTATTGAGGACATCAAGATGTTCGGCGGCAACGGTGTAAAGTTCAAGGTCATTCAGATGCTTTTGAATTATCTTACAAAGCTTGAAGGGCTTATGATAGAGGCTGCAAAAAAGTACGGATTCGTACCGCCCCACGAATATGCGCACACAAAACAGCTTGTAAAGGGCATTATCGGCTACGGCAGCAAAATGGGCGAGGGCTGGCTTTTGACTGCTGAGATGCTTGAGCTTGCCGAAACAGGTTATGAAAACATTGTCTGTACACAGCCGTTTGGCTGTCTGCCGAATCATATTAACGGCAAGGGTGCAATACGCAAGATTAAAGAGGTTATGCCGAATGCGAATATTGTTACAATCGACTATGACCCCGGTGCGCCGAAGGTAAATCAGGAGAATAGAATCAAGCTTATGCTTGCTGTCGGTAAGGAAGAACTGCAAAAGAAATTGGAGCAGGAAAAGGCTGAGGCTGAATCCAATAAAGAATAGAATAGATATATTTTTTGCATAAAAAGAGCTGCTTTAAAACATATGTTTTAAAGCGGCTCTTTTACTATAAAAATCAATTATTACTAAATAAGTTTATATAATTGCACAGCTTATTTACATTGACATTAATCTATAGTCAAATATAGCAAAAAGTTAAGAAAAATATTGGAACAATTGTCAAGTGCAAAAATTATTAAATTTTGATATAATATTGTAAAATGAGGTTATTTAAAATTAATGCGAGGAGGATTTTTATGTTAAGAAAATTAAAAAAATCCGTAGCAGTGGTGTTAGTTGCGACATTTCTTATGTCAATGTTTGTGATAGCACCAAGCGCAGCGGAAAAAGAAGAAAATGGAGAGATAAGTGCAACCGAATGTTCTGTAACCGGTAATAATTCGGCGGGTAATTTGATCGCGTCTGAGATTGAGGATTATCGTGCGCAAATGGAAGAAACTGACGGGAGTTATGTTATTTCCGATATACAAGTCAATGGCAGTACTGCCACTGTAAGTTATACTGCGGAAAGCGATTGTAATGTACTTGTTGCGTTATACGATGAAAATACAGATGTGATGCTTGCTTCGGGCAAAACAAAGGCGGAAAGCGACAAAACAGCGGTTGATGTTACTATTGAAACAGATAATATTCCGACAGCTTTTGTTGTAAGGGGATTTATACTTGGAGATAATAATGCTCCGCTTGGAGAATCTTATTGCTCTGAGATGTATACGACAGAAATACAGGAGCTCAAGAAAAAAACTGTTGATGATTTTGCTCCTGAAGAAGTTCTCAATTTTGATGAGGATAACAAAACTAACTTTGGTGTATATTCTGATAATATTAAAAAGATTACTTCAAATGATAAAAATAATGTAATTCAATCAGTAAATGAAGATACTGTTACATATGTGTTTTCCAATGCTGATGAATCACTGATCTCTTTAAAAAGGGGAGATATTTTTGTTTGTGGTGAGGGATCTGATAACTCTGTAATTTTGAAGGTAGGCAATATAACTGTTGATGGAACGACAGTTACAATTGTCGGTGATGAAACATCGCTTGAAGAAGTTTTTGAATATGTAAAAATTGAAGGAAAAAATGATATTGAAAACGCAGAAGTTGATGAAAGTACAATGAGCGAGGGCGTGACATATTTAGGCGATTCTGATGAAAAAAGTCTTGATAAAAAAGCCGATTCAAAGTCAGATAAAGTGCGTGAACCTGTAGGTGCGGTCAATGTTGATACTAGTGCTGGCAAAAGCAAAGATTTTGATATAGTGGATAACAAATTTGCTTCGGCAACGGTTACAATATCAGCAGAAGCTTCTCTTGATATTTATATAAGTAAGTCAAGACAGGTGTTTGACTTTACTTTAACTGTAGGAGCTGCATATAATATTTCGATTTTTGCTAAGTATGATAAGGATTTTGATCTTGCTACCATAAGGATATCAATTGTGGGAAGAGCGATTTCAGTGGGTTTTACACCCGGAGTTTATTTTACAGCAGAAACAAAGTTGGAGTTAGAGTTATCTGCAAGTACGATAATCGGTTTTGGTTATTCTGACAAAGGTGGATTTCATAATAATTGCCAAAAGCCTCATTCTGATGGTGATTTAGGTATTGAAGGATCTTTCGAATTTGGATTAACTTTAAAGATTGGTGTTATAGTTGCTGAAAAATGGGTAGGTTATGCTGGATTAGAAGGAAAATTTGGGTTTGAATTTTCAGTAGAGCCTACAAAAACTAATATAAAAATTGAAGGAGTAGAAGTAGAACACAGCTGCAAGAGGTGTATAAGTGGAGATGTAAATTTTGTAATAACGATAACTCCATTTTTGCAATTATTTAAAAATGATGTACTTGAAGATGTTTTTGGAGACGATCTAGAATTAAAAGTTAAGCCGGGCGATAAACCGCTTGCACAGTGGTATTTCTCGTTTGACCATAAAAAAGGTGGCCTTGGAGCTTGCCAATATTTAAATTATACACTTCCGATAAAGGTTGTAAAAGACGGAGTACCATTGGCAAATGTTTCTGTAATGGAATACGAATCATTGTGTACTTCTTTGGGTGAAACAGATGAAATTGGCCGTTTAAGTATGATATTGCCGGGTGTAAAATTTGGCTTTTATCATATATTTATTGATGAAACATCTATTATTTTTTCTATTCAAGACAAAAAGAATGTGCGGGTTTTGGAAAACGGAGAATGGGTTACTTTCAGTGAATCCCCAAATTTTAAAGATGGATATTATGTAATAGATTTATCAGAGCCGGTTGATCCCACGCCGCAACCTACAACTAAACCGAATCCTGAACCGGGGCCTGACCCTCAGCCTACAACCAAACCGGGCCCGACAATTATTGATTCAGGTACATGCGGAAATAACGCCACTTGGGAATTGTGGAGCGACGGTAAGTTAAATATAAATGGTTCGGGAGATATGGATGATTATAATTTTGACAATCCTGCTCCTTGGTATGATAACAGAACATTAGTTAAACAGTTATACATAGGCGATGGCATTACAGGCATTGGAGAAGAAGCTTTTTGTGATTGTATAAATCTTAATAGCATATCAATAAATGATAATATAACAAGCGTTGGTATTAGAGCATTTGATAATACAGCTTATTGGGACGATGAAAGCAATTGGAATAATGATATGCTGTATATCGGCAGTTGTCTTATAAAGGTAATTTAAAGAAGCGAGGCTTATGATATAAAACCGGGTACAAAATGTATTGCTGATGGTGCTTTTAAAGGATTGCAGTCTTTACAATTAAAAAATGTTACAATTCCTGATAGTGTAATAAATATTGGAAATAATTCATTTGAAGGATGTATGAACCTTACGAATATAACAATACCGGGTAGTGTAGTAAGCATAGGTGACTATGCATTTATGGATTGTAACTCCCTTACAAGCATAACGATTCCGGATAGCGTTACAAATATTGGAGATAGTGCATTTCGTTATTGCGAAAATCTTGCAAACTTAGTAATAGGAAACCATGTTGCGAGTATTGGCAATTATGCATTTAATAACTGTATAAGTTTAAAAAATATAACAATACCTGACAGTGTAGCAAATATAGGTGAAAAAGCATTTTACGGTTGCAACCCTATAAATGTGATCATTGGTAATAAGGTACCGAATCTTAGCGGTTTTGAATTTAATGAATCACTTAAATCATTGACTATAGGCGACAGTATTACAAATATTGAAGGTATAGATTTCAAAAAACTGACTAATCTTGAAAATCTCAATACAGGCAATGGTATAACAAGTATTGATGATAGTGCGTTTTCTTATTGTACTAACTTAAAGAACGTAATAATCGGTAATAGTGTAGAAAGTATTGGGAATAGTTCATTTTATCACTGTAAAAACCTTGAAAAAGTAACAATAGGAAATCATGTTACGAGTATTGGCAATTATGCATTTTCGGAATGCAGTGCTCTTACAAGCATAATAATTCCCGATAGCGTTACAAGTATTGGGGATTTTACATTTTGTGCTTGTGAAAGACTTGAAAATGTAACAATAGGAAACCATGTTACAAGTATTGGGAATAGTTCATTTTATCATTGTAAAAACCTTGAAAAAGTAACAATAGGAAATCATGTTACGAGTATTGGCAATAATGCATTTTCAGGATGTGCCCTTACAAGCATAACGCTTTCAGATAGTATTACAAGTATTGGAAGTGGTGCATTTTTTGAATGTATATACCTTACGAGTATAACAATACCTGATGGTGTTACAGAAATAAAAGCAGCTACTTTTGGTCGCTGTAAAAATCTAAAGAGTGCTAAGATAGGTAAAAATGTAAAAACAATTTGCGAGGGTGCATTTGGAGGAAGCGGACTTGAAACAATTGATATTCCGGAAGGTGTAACAACAATTGAAGGTGGTACAGGCTTAATGTCTGGCGGTGTTTTTCAAGAGTGTTATAATCTTAGGAGTATTACAATTCCTTCAAGTATTAAGTCAATTGGACGTTTTGCATTTACCGGTTGCAGTAGTCTTGAAAAATGTAATTATCTAGGGAGCATTGAGGATTGGCTAAAAATTTCATTTGATAGTTCTCAGTCTAGTCCGCTATGCGGTAGTACTCGATGCGGTTTGTATATAAATGAAAATCTCGTAACAGAAGTTACTATTCCAAATGGGTTTGAAGCGTCACCAAATGCATTTGTGCATTATACATATCTCGAAAGTGTAACAATTGAACAAGATGTAAGTTCTTATATGTTTGAAAGTTGTACTAACCTTAAAAATGTAACAATAGGTAATAATGTTACAAGTATAGGAGATAGAGCATTTTTAGAATGTACAAGTCTAACAAGTATAGCAATTCCGAATAGCGTAACAAGTATGGGCTATGGAGTGTTTTATGACTGTTCAAGTCTTGAAAGTGTAACAATAGGTAATAGTGTTACTGATATTGGAAACTCTATGTTTTTGGGTTGTACAAGTCTTGAAAGTGTAACCATAGGAGATAGTGTTACTGATATTGGAGAGCACGCGTTTTATAACTGTACAAGTCTTACGAATATAACAATACCTAAAAGTGTAACAAGTATTGACTTTTGGGCATTTGATGGTCAAGTACTTAAAACTATTTACGGCTACAGCGGTTCTTATGCTGAAACTTATGCAAATGAAAACGGATACCAATTTATAGCTCTTGATGATGGAGCCGTATCGTCAAATGATATTTCAACTGTATCTGTTGCAAATATCAGTAAAGATGATAATATTAGCAATGTTGGTGCTTCTCGTACTAATATGATAGCTGATACGGTATCAGCACAGACTTTAGAAAGTACAACTGAAATCTCTAAAATCACTGCCGAATACAGCAAAACTCCATATGCCGACTACATCATTGCAGTTGTAAAAGACCCGAATGCCGAGGATGTTTTGTCAGCCGATAACCTGCTGTACATAAACCAGTATACCGCTGATAAAGACGGAAAAATTTCGGCTTCAATGCCTGTTTCTGACGATGTCGGTAACGATTATGAGGTTCTTATCTTCGGTGCAGAGGGGGGAGCAGATGTTCCCGACACTCCAAAAAAAGGCGATGTGAACGGTGACGGCAAAGTCAATATTGATGATGTAACATTAATTCAAAAGTACATTGCAAATATGGCTGAACTTGACAGTATACAGCTTAAAGCTGCCGATGTAAATGGTGATGAAAATGCTAATATTGACGATGTTACTATGATACAAAAGTTCCTTGCAGGAATGGTTGTGCTTGAATAATAAAAATTGTTTTAGAATATTTGAATTATAAAACATAAAGTTCATCTTATACAAAAACCGAGGGATAAATTCTCTCGGTTTTTACTTTATAATTTTTTTTAAAACAAGCCGTATGGCAAAATGCGTTTGTGTAAAATTAAGCTATGTAAAATGATTTTTCAAATTTGCCTGATGTTAATCAGAAGTAATAAAAAAGCATACAAAAACAACAGGGAATACGCTTTGAACTGCGTATCCCCTGAACTTTATTTTAATGTGTTTATACACTGCTTGAAGGTTTCAATTACATACCAAGCATCGTCGTCTGAAAGTGTGGAGTTCATTGGCAGTGTAAGCTGATTTTTGTGCATATTATATGCGTTAGGAAAATCGGTAATATTAAAACCTCTTTTGTGGTATGCCGAAAGCATTGGCAGCGGCTTGAAGTGAACATTGCACATAACGCCGTGTTCCGACATCATATTGTAGAACTTGTTTCTGTATTCATCGTCCTTGCCGATAAAGCGGACAAAGTAAAGATGACCGCTGCTGCGGTGATTTTCATCACAATGGTTTAAAACCTGAATAGGCAAATCCTTGAATTCTTCGTTATAAAGCTTAATCAGCTCATGACGGCGGTCAAGAATTTTATCATAGCGTGCAAGCTGTGCAACTCCTAAAGCCGCTAAAACATCAGGCATATTACACTTGTACTGTGTATCAACAACATCATATTCCCAGGACGCAACTTTGTTTTTGGTGTAGGCATCCTTTGTCTGACCGTGAAGAGAGAGCAACATATACTGCTTGTAAATATCCTCTTCGTCAATTCCGTCGTGCGGTCTGTGAACTGCTGCGCCGCCCTCGGCTGTGGTCATATTTTTTACAGCGTGAAAGCTGAAATTTGTAAAGTCTGCAATTTCACCGCACATTTTGCCGTGCCACTGTGCGCCGAATGCGTGAGCAGCGTCAGCAACAACAAAAACTCTTCCGAATTTTTCCTGAATTTCATTTTTCGGCTTAAATACGCTCTTTTGACGCTCAACAGCTTCAAATATACGGTCATAGTCACAGACTACGCCTGCCAAATCAACGGGGATGATAGCTTTTGTATTGTGGTTGATTGCGGCTTCCATTTTGTCGTAATCCATTTCATAGCTGCCGCTTTTGCAGTCAATCATAACCGGCTTTGCGCCGACATGATAGATGATAGAGGCGGTTGCCGTGTATGTGTAGGCAGGCAAAATAACCTCATCTCCGGGGCCTATGCCCAGAATGCGAAGAGTAAGCTCTGCACAGGATGTCTGAGATGAAAGGCATACAGCCTTGTTTACATGGCAGTAGTCGGCAATCTGACTTTCAAAAAGCTTTGTTTCGGGACCTGTGGTAATCCACCCCGACTTTACAACCTTGACTACTTCATCTATTTCTGCCTGAGAAATGTCAGGCGGAGAAAAAGGAATTTTTTTCATTTTAAAATCTCCTTGATATGCAGATGTGAACAAAACACGAAAATTGCATAAGTAACTATTTTAGATTATACATCAAGAGATTTCAAATGTAAAGATTTGGTTAGTAAATTATTTATTTGTTGCCTTAACCTGCTTTTCTTTGAGATATTTGTTTTTTGTAGCCATTCCCCCTCTGATATGTCTTTCACTTTTATTCAGGTCAAGTACCTGCCGCACTTCACGGTACAGTGCAGGGTTCAAAACCTTGAGCCGCTGGCTGACATCCTTGTGAACTGTGCTTTTGCTCACTCCGAATTTTTTGGCGGCTGTCCGCACGGTAGCCTTGTTTTCTATTATGTATTCGCCCAGCATCGCTGCGCGTTCTTCCACTACGCCTTTCACATAAAGCCCTCCTGTCATTCTTGCTAATTTATATGCAAAACATTCCGGCATTATGCTTTGACGTTTGTAGGCGAAAAGCCTATTGTTTTTATAGGAATTATTTTTCTTTTCGGCATTTCATATTGTAATGCGTTTTTATTTATGATAAAATATCATTGGCATAGAAGTTTTGAGCTGTGAAAACGCTATAAAATAAATTATAGTTTAGCGACGGTGGTCGCTTTATCCGTTATAAAGGTCGGACCTAATATCAACCTCGGTATCTCGGAATTTGAACCTGATAAATTAAATTTATAATTAATATGAACACCCGTAGGGGACGGCATCCTTGACGTCCCAAATATCAGCACAATCTTTAGGAGGGACGTCAAGGTATTCCCTTGTTAAGGGAAATGCCCGCAGGGCAAAGGGTTTGCCGTCTTCGC
>OLOI01001110.1_pt1 | contig 24205 bp, 18 predicted proteins | sample 1672131 | NCBI WGS metagenome assembly OLOI01 (sample SAMEA3136651, study PRJEB25190) | human gut metagenome
TCAAGTACAGAGGAATGTTCAGTGACAAGGAATGTAACTATATTCAGCACCCACGATCAGGCCCTTTCGTATAGAAAACAGCTCGCCGCCAAGGGCTCTGCTGCTTGTTTCGGCGTTACCGCAACCACGTTTGCCGCATGGCTTGCTGATGCTTGGGAATTATATGGTGATGGTCGTGTGCTGATTCCTTCGCTTGATCGTTCCTTTGCCGTTCGCTTTTTACTGGAGCAATCTTCCGAAGTTGGGTCTCTTGAGCCTACAGACGGAGGCATTGCTCTTGTGTGCCGTTTCTTTTCCGAGGCAATTGGTCTTAATGCTCTTGAAGCGGCTATTGGTAATCCTCCGGCTTCTCTTTCGGCTCAAGAGCGTGAGTTTCTTGGTTTGGTGGAGCCATACCGTGCCGTTCTTTTGCAGCGCGGCTTTGTTGAAGGGGGCGATGCCCTCAATGTGCTCCTGGGCGTAAATTGGGATGTTTCCTTTACCCTGGCTGAAGGGGTGGAATTGCCCCCATGCTTTGCTCAGTTCGCCGAAAAGGCGGGAATACCCTGCACCATTCTTGGCAGTGGAACTGAGCGCATTACCGGTTTGCCGAAGGGCGTGCTGCCCCAATTCCTTTTTGCATCAGGCCCCTCTGCGGAAAATGCGCTTATATCCAGTTATGTGCGCCAGGCATGCGAGGCGCTGTCCTCTAAGGGAAGGGCGGGGAGTGTTTTAGTGGTTACCTCGCGCCCCTATTCCGTGTACGCAACGCTGTCCGAAGCACTTTCGGCCCGCGGATGCGAATGTGTGCTCCAAGCCCGAAAGCCTTTTACGGAGACGCATTTTGGTCGCGCCTACATGGCAATCCGTGAGTTCATTCTCGATGACCACCACAATCCACGTGCTTTGATGGATTTTGCGTCATCTCCTTTTTCTGGCATTTCCGTTCAGGCTGCCGCCAAAATCGATGCTTCGGTTCGCGGCGATAGAGCCCTTTCCTTTGAAGAGCTTCAGGCCATGATGCATTTGGTCACCGAAACTTACGATCTATTCGAGGAATTAGTTACTGATGCCGATGCATCGCTTTTGCTTGATAGGTTTATCGATCTGTCCGAAGAGCTGCGTGGGCTCGATGCGGCTTCTGTTTTCGAACAGCAGATTGCCATTATGGCATTGCGCGGTGTGTACGAGGCTGCCCGTCGTTGGGAGGTGGGCCCCGAGGTATTCACGTTTGCATTGTCTTCGCTTGCTGTTGACGTTTCACGTACGTGCGGGTCTGGTTCCAATAGGGTTGTGGTGCTAGATGCATCGCAGGCCCCTTCGCTTTCCACGCAGAGCCGCTTCGACGTTGTTGTTCGTTGCGATTTGGACGCACGTTATGTTTCCGCTAGCGAATCGCATAATGCGTTAGTTACGCTTGAAGACAAGCTTGGTATTCAGGTGCCCCGTCATGCTCTGCAGGATGCGCGTCTTGATTTTGAGCGCGTAAAGGGATGTGCAACAAAGTACTTTGCGTGTGAGCGCGTTCTGAATGCTGGCGGTGACGAAGATGTGTACCCTTCGTTTGTGCTCGATGAGTTCTGCGAATGCTTGCGAGAGGGAGACGAAGAGCGTGACGGTTTTGGGGTACCTCAGCACCTGCATGATTATGTCGCTACGCGCGATGAGGGCGGTTCGCGTGACACTTATGCGGCAAATTATCAGGCAGGTGGGGAAGAACCCGATTCTATTGTGATACCTGGTTTTGCGCCAGGCATCGTCGGTGAATCTTCTAAGCCGCTCCTTTCCCTGTTCCGAGCGCCTGACAATCCAGACACCGTTGTGCTTTCTCCTTCCGCAATAGAAGAGTATGTGAATTGCCCGTATCGTTGGTATACGGCAAGACGCTTGCGCCCCGAAGCTCCCGATGAATTGTTCGGGCCTTTGGAGCAGGGCGTATTCGTGCATGCTGTTTGGGAATCGTTCTACCGTTGCTTGGAGCAGGAAATTTCCTCTAAGCGCGTTACTCTCGGAAATCTTGAGCAGGCTCAGCTTTGCTTGAGCCGCGTATTTGATGCGGAACTTGCGAGACAAGCGCAGGTTGAAGGCGTGCGTTATCTTCCTCTTTCTTCTACGGAATGCGCTCAGGCGAATCGCTTGAAGCAGACGTTGATTGACAACCTTAACGTTCAGGCGCGTATGCTGCCCCGTTTTACGCCTCAGCGGTTCGAACTCTCCATTGAGCCTGGTCAAGCCATCGATTATGCGGGCGTGCGCCTTATGGGTCGCGTTGATAGGATTGACATTGATGCCGAACACGGTCATTACGTGGTGATTGACTACAAGGGCGGTATTGCGGGGCATGATGCGGGGTTTGACCCCGATGAACAAGAGGGCTTCCGCATCCCATCCAAGATCCAGACACTTATTTATGCGCAAGCGCTGCGTGGTGTTGTTGAATCCGCACGTCCAGTCGGGGCTCTCTATTTAAGCTATAGGGCCAAAGAGCCAGCTAGATCAATTGCTGGCTCGTTTGATTCATCCATGCTTGATGTTACAGGGTTTGCGCGGAGTGCTTCGGGCGTAAATATGAATTTCGAATCGTATTTGGATATGGTTGAGCTGGAAGTGGGCAAGCGCATTGCCGATTTTCTGGAAGGTAATATTGCCCCCAATCCTCTCTGTGAATCTTCGTGTACGTATTGCCCGGTTCGTTACTGTGAAAAGAGGCTCTCGTGAATCTTGACACCTGCACCCCTGGCCAGCGCCAGATCATCACGACCCTGAATAAACCGCTCATGGTTTCTGCCGGTGCGGGCAGCGGCAAAACCTTTACGCTTACCCAGCGCATTGCCTATGCGCTTTCGGAGGATACCCCTGATGCTCAACCTGTGCAGAGTATCAGCCAGATCATGGCAATTACCTTTACCAAGAAGGCCGCAGCGGAATTGAAGTCGCGTATTAAGCGCCAGCTTGCGGGCATGGGCTTAGTCGAAGAGGCGCTGAAGGTTGATGATGCGTGGATTTCCACCATTCACGGCATGTGCTCTCGAGTGCTTCGCGAACATGCTCTTGAGTTGGGCATAGACCCTGCATTTTCGGTGATCTCCGAAACGGAATCTAAGCGTTATTACGAAGAGGCGTTCGATTCCGTTATTAAGCGAATCCAGGAAAGCGACGATGCAGCGTTGAGGGGCTTTGTGGGTTCTCTCGATGTTTATTCCCAGGGTCCTGCTTCACCGAGTATTGAAACGTGGGTTCGCAAGATCACTTCGCGTGCCCTCGCTCTGCCAGAGGGCTTTGATGCCGTCGTGGTTCCCGAAGTAGAGGGGGATCCTTCAGCGCTTATGCGTCAGATGGTTGAGCTGGGGGAGACGTTCATCTCCTGTCTTGAAGGATTGCCAAAGCCGGGGAAGACCGATGCCAAGAATCACGAAGCGACAACAAAAGCCTTGGAGGTGGCCAACGAATATCTCCTGGAGTACGGTGGCTGTACTTCGTTTGAGGATCCGAATTTCGAAGCGGCTCGCTTTGTCGAGGCCTTTTTTTCGTTCCCTAAAACCAGCCCCAAATACCATGTGAAGGAAAGCGATCCTACGTTTTTCGCCGAGTACCGCGATGCCTACGCTTTTGCTGCGGGGCAGGTAGAGGCAGCATTTTCGGCTCGCGACGTCCAAGCATTGCTGCGCATAGCTCGTGCTGTTGATGAAGAATATCAATGTTTGAAGGGCGCTGCCGGCATCGATAACGTTGACCTGCTTCGTATGGCTTTCCACGCGCTGGCCGATCATCCTGAAATTGCCGATGCCTACCGAACCCAGTTCAGGATCATCATGATTGATGAGTTCCAGGATACTGACGAGCTTCAGGTTGCTCTGGTTCGAGCGCTTGCTCAGCCAGGCCTTTCCAATGTGTGCACGGTTGGTGATGCCCAGCAGAGCATCTACCGTTTCCGTGGCGCCGATGTGAATGTCTTTTTCGGTTATCGCGAAAGCCTTGAAACAGAGTGTCCTGAGGCTCAGTTTGTGAGTCTCCCCGATAATTTTAGAAGCCATGCCGATGTGCTTTCCTTTGTGGATAAGGTATTTTCGCAGCCGCAGGTATTCGGCGATCGATTCCTTTCGTTGGCGCCTAGGGGAGCAGTGAATAATCAAGAGGATCCGCTCTTCGAAACGCGCCCCCGTGTTTCCATGGCTCTATTCGACTGCAAGGTGGGGGGTCCCGGCCTAGGGGCGGGACGCCTTGCGTGCGCTCGTCGCATTGCCGAGCATTTCGCTGGCTTGCGCGATGACGCAAGCAATCCAGCATCGCCCTCTGACATGGTTTTGCTGTTGGGGAATATGTCGAATGTTGATGTCTATGCTCAAGCTTTGCGCGACGCTGGCTTTGAGTGTCTGGTTGCTGGAGGTTCCACCTTCTCGGATTCCTTGGAAGTTCAATTGGTTGCCTCGATGGTGCGTTTGTTTTCGAGTTGTACCGATAATGAGGCGCTCTATACGGTGCTCTCTTCGCCCCTGTTTGCTTTGGGCGATGACGCCCTGCTTTATTTGGCTACAGGCACCAGCCGTCAGGGTCATAGATTTCGCAGGACTCTATCCGATGGATTTGCGGCTTGGAAGGACGAAAAGGGGCTTACTGGTCTTACCGCTGAGCAGGAGGACCAAATAGACTTCGCTCATATCTGCCTCAATGCGGCATTCGATTCGATCCGTCGCTTCGGCATGGCGGCGGGGGTTCGTACCTTGCTGCGTTCGAGTGGTTGGCTTATTCGCCTTGAAAGCGAGCAGGCTCAGGGCCAGGCTATTGTGGGCAACCTCGGTAAGGCGCTGCGAATGCTGGAAGACGTCGAGAAATTGGGATTGGGTCTTGCCCGTACGGCAGATCGTTTCGAGAGCGACTTGACAACGTTGAAGCTTACCCCTGGAACACTTTCTGCTAGCAGCTCTAATTTTGTGCGTATAATGACGGTCCATGCGAGCAAGGGCCTTGAATTTCCTCATGTTGCCTTAGCTGATCTGCGTCTTTCGGGAAAGGCTGAAAGTTTAGTTGCCGAAAACATTGCAGCTTCAACCTATGTTGCGCTTGATTCGCCGATGCTGCGTCCCGTTCGTAAAACCATTCAGGGTCTTCATGAGTTTATTGAGCAGGGCGACGAGCCGAGTGCTGATATCATGCAGGCATCGACCTATCAGGATTTGATGCTTTCCTTGAAAGGCTATGTTGCCACACAGGAGTTGTCCGAGGCTCGCCGCTTGCTGTACGTTGCCTTGACCCGCGCCAGCAAGTCGCTGTTCATTGGCGTGGCGCATTCTGGCAATAAAAGCTTTTCGTATGAGGGCAAGGGTATCCTTGATGATTTACATGAGGCACTTCAGTGGGAAGCTTCGGCAACCGCCCCGATACAGAAGCTCAACTACGGCGGAAGCGCGCCTATGGATTTTGAGCTCACGGTGCTTGATACCCCCGCCGAACAGCAAGAACGTGTCGTAGAAGAGAAAAAACCCTTTACCATTCCAGCGGCTCCCTTGCCTCCTGCTCCTTATTGTCAGCCGTATCACGCTTCTTGCGAAGAGGTGTTTTCGTACTCGTCGATTGGCGATGCTGCCCATCAGGCCCCAGGGCCCGAAGAAGAAACGGAGTCGTCCTTGTTCGATGTCGACCGAGGCTTCTTCGAGGAAAACGCCACTGCGCTGGGCACGGCATTTCACCGTTTGGCACAACGCGCTATTGCGCAGTTCGACGGGTTCGCGCTCAAGCGTCCTGCGAATGAAGCCGTTGCCGCTCAGGTTCGTGCCCAGGGATTAACCCCCTCGCAAGAGGTGCGGCTGAGTGCTGCGCTCGATAGGTGGTTTGCAAGCGATGTCGCTCGCTCCTTGGTGGCCAAGGGCGCTCCCCAGGCAGAGGTGCCGTTCATGGTGTGCCTAGGTGTGGCTTCGAACGCGGTGTACCTGGAAGGTGAAATCGATGCGGTTTCGTTTGATGGGGACGGTTCGGCCTTCTTGGTTGACTACAAGACGGGAGGCTCGCCCGATGAATCTGCTGCGCGGGTGTTCGGCAAACATCTCCTTCAGGCTCAATGCTATGCGTTGGCGCTTATGGCTCAGGGAAGCCCACGCGTTACGGCAACGTTTGTACGCGTAGAGCAGGAAAGTATCGTAGACGCGTCTCAGCCGCAAACGGTGGAATATGCCTTTACGGAAGAGGACAGGGAAGTGCTGGAACAGGCTGTTCTTTCCACCTATGCGCAAAGCCTTTCTGCGTGATCGGTATGGGGTTTGGCGCACTGGGAGCGGTTCTCTCGGCGCCCGTGTTAAGGTCAACTCATGGATACACTCTTTACAGACATAGAAAACAGCAAGCGTGCGGCAAATGCCCCTTTGGCGGTGCGCATGCGGCCGCAAACGCTCGACGATCTTATCGGTCAAGAGGATGCGTTAGGCGAGGGAACGTGGCTGCGTAGTGCCATCGAAGCCGACACGCTTTCTTCTGTTATCTTGTACGGTCCTGCAGGAACGGGGAAAACGTCCATTGCTCACGTTATCGCTGAGACCACCCATGCCCATTTTGTTGAAGTTTCGGCTATCGGTGGCACGGTCGCCGATTTGCGTCGTGAAATTTCAGATGCTGACAAGCGTCTGATAAATCGGGGTATTCGCACCATTTTATTCGTCGATGAGATCCATCGCTTCAATCGCGCACAGCAAGATGCCTTGCTTCACGCGGTTGAAGACGGTGTGGTGGTTTTGATTGGGGCTACCACAGAAAACCCCTTTTTCGAAGTGAATTCGGCATTGATATCCCGATCGCGCATCGTTGAGCTTCATAGGCTCAGCGACGATGCCCTTTCGTCGATTTTGGACCACGCCCTGGAAAGCAGCCGAGGCTTGAAGGGCGATTACTCGCTTGACGAAGACGCTCGTAAGGCTCTGCTGCTTTTGGCGGGTGGCGATGCGCGCAGCTGCTTGAACACCCTATCGCTTGCCTCCGATTTGGCTCGCGCTCAAAAGGCAGAGACCATTACCGAGGAAATGGTACGTACGGCGGTTCCCCATCGCACTCTTCCTTACGATAAGAAACAGGATATGCACTATGACGTGATATCGGCATTCATCAAGTCGATGCGCGGATCAGACCCCGATGCAGCCTTGTACTGGCTTGCTCGGATGATCGATGGCGGGGAAGATCCGAAATTCATTGCGCGCCGTATCTTTATTTCTGCATCCGAGGACATTGGCAATGCCGATCCGCAAGCGCTCTTGGTCGCCGAAGCATGCTTTAAGGCTGTTGAGGTTATTGGCATGCCCGAATGTCGCATCAATCTGGCTCAGGCAGCAGTGTACATGGCTCTAGCCCCAAAATCTTGCTCCGCGTATGCTGGCATCGGCAAAGCGTTGGACGAGGTGCGTAACGGCCCGCTTCGCCCCGTGCCCGATTACTTGCGCGATCGCCATCGTCCGGGGTCTGAAGAATACGGAGAGTATCTGTACCCCCATAGTTATGCCGAGGGCTATGTTAAGCAGCGGTATCTCCCCGAAGGCTTGGAGCGTGGGGTGTTTTTCACGCCTGGGGAACGAGGTTGGGAGAGGTATCGCGTTGACGCCCCTCTATCCGATAGAATGTAATCTGCACATGTGAGTTTTAAGTTCCTGACCAGAGGAGGAAAGATGGAAATCTTCGAATCGCTTATTCCTGTGGGAATCGTGCTGCTTTGCATCGCCGGCGTTGTTGCACTGGGTGCCATGGCGTATCTTTTCATCACCCTTACGAAATCCATGAAGGAAACGTTTGAAAAAGTTGATCCTTTGGTTGTGGAGGCTAAGGAAGCACTCGACACGGCAAAGCCTGCTCTTGAGCGTATCGATCCGTTGATGGAGCGCATTACCCTTACCGTTGATGCTGCAAATCTAGAGATCATGCGGGTGGATCAGATCTTGGAGGACGTGAACACCATCACGGGTAATGTCTCCAAGGCAACTGAGTCCCTCGACAACATCACATCGCTCCCTTTAGACGCGCTCTCCAACGTGACCAGCCGTCTTCGCAGCCGCATCGCTCCGCTGGGCGCTAAGGCGGAAGATTCTCGCGTTGGTGCTGTTGTGCAGGTGGTCGATCAGAAGCTCGACAGCGTCGAGACGTGTGTTTCTGGCGCTCAGGCTCGTGCCGATGTAAAGCGCGCCGAAGCCGCTGAAGCCGTTGCCGCTCGCGAAGAGGCACAGGCTCAGGCAAACGAGATGTCTTCCAACTTGAAGGACGCTTTCTCTGTTCAGATTTCTCGCGATTCCGAATCCGCTCAAAACTAATAGGAGTGCTTAACCAGTTATGACGAACAGCGATACTCATCTCTCGGATAGCGAGTTTCGCAAAGAGGAATTGAAAACGGTAAAATCGCGTCGCCGCTTATACACGAGCACCTTCATTATCGTGATGTTCGTTCTTTTGTATTTGCTTGGGCGGGCGCTCAACATTTTGGCCACTCCCGTGGCCATTGTTGTCTGGACGACCATCATCGTTTTCTGTTTGAGGGGCCCAGTTAACTATCTGGAAAGTAAAGGCATTGGCCGCCTGTGGGGAACATGTGTGGCTTATATCCTTATGGGCGTGGTGGTAACGGCTCTCAGCTGGATGCTCTTTTCGCCAATGTTCGGCGTTGGTGAACAGTTCACTGCGTTGCTTCAAACCTTCTCTGACCAGATTTCTCAGGTGCGCAACGTCTGGAATGACGTCTATTCGCAGTACGCCTACATCCTTCAAGACGAGCGTATTTCCAATTGGATGAATGATGCTTTTTCGTCGGTGGGAACCTGGTTTTCTGGCATGGCCTCCGCCAGTGCAGAGGGTATGGTCTCGGTGGGCTCTGGTGTTGCCATTTCCGCCATGGTTATTGGCTTTTCCCTGGTGGTGGCATTTTGGGTTCTTATGGAGCTGCCCGCATTGGGTGCTGAAATCAAACGCGTGTTCGGCCCCCGATTCCGGGAGGATCTAGACATCATCTATCTCACGGGCACCCGCGTTATGGGCGGCTATATCAAGGGTACGTTGGTCCAATGCATGCTCATCGGTGTGTGCTGCGGTATTGGTTTTGCCGTTATGGGCATCCCCAGTGCAGCGGCTCTGGGCGTTATCACCGGTCTGCTGAACATCATTCCCGTTGTGGGCCCGTGGCTAGGCGGCGGCATGGCTGCAATCGTGGGTGTTTTCTCAAGTCCGCTTATTGCTGTTATCGCGTTGGTGTATACCATTGCCGTGCAGCAATTCATCTACACCTTCATTTCGCCGAAGATCATGGGCAATTCGGTGGACATCCATCCTGCGCTAGTCATCATGGCCTTGATGGTGGGTTCTGCTTTAGGTTTTGCCGTTGGCGGCGTTGTTGGCAACATCGTGGGTATGCTTGCTTCGATCCCTGCGGTCGCTGCCATTAAATCGCTATTCGTGTACTACTTCGAGAAGCGCACGGGTCGCGTTATCGTTTCGCCTGATGGCTTTATCTTCAAGGGGGAACCTTCGGGCAAAGAGGCGAATCCTGTTGCCGATGCCACTGGTGAGTTTTCTGCGACTCAGGTTACTTCGCGTGGGGCAAAGCACGGAAAATGATAGAATCTGCATTTGGCAAATTACTAAACGATGAACACTTCGAAGAGGAACAATATCGTATGAACTATATGACTACCGCCGAAATTCGCGAGAAGTACCTGGCGTTCTTCGAGGAAAAGGGCTGCAAGCGCATGCCTTCTTCTTCCCTGATCCCCGATGATCCATCACTGCTGCTTACCAGCGCTGGCATGGTTCAGTTCAAGCCCTACTTCCTTCATCAGAAGGAGCTTGATAGCCGCTACATTGGCGCTACCACCGCTCAGAAGTGCGTACGCACCAACGACATCGACAATATCGGTGATGCTCGCCACCTAAGCTTCTTTGAAATGCTGGGCAACTTTAGTTTTGGTAAGTACTTCAAAAACGAAATGTGTGCTTGGGCATACGAATTCTCTACCGAGGTATTGGGGCTTCCTGCTGAAAAGCTCTACTTTACCGTTTTCGAAAACGACGACGAGACCATTGAAATCTGGAAGAGCCTTGGTGTTCCAGAGGATCATATTTCCAAGCTGGGTGAAGAAGATAACTTCTGGCGCGCTGGTCCTACCGGCCCCTGCGGTCCCTGCTCTGAAATCTATTTCGATCAGGGTCCCGACGTAGGGTGTGGCAGCCCCGACTGCAAGCCTGGCTGCGACTGTGATCGCTACCTTGAGTTCTGGAACTGTGTGTTCACCCAGTACGATGGACAAGAGGACGGCACCCTCGCTCCGCTCCAGACGAAGAACATCGATACCGGCATGGGCCTTGAGCGTATTGCTGCAATCATGCAGGGTGTAACCAATAACTACGACACTGATATCCTTCGTAGCTTGGTTGGCGTTGGCGAAGAGCTTTCTGGCAAGGAGTACCGCCAGGAAATGGAAACCGATGTGTGTCTCCGCATCATCGCTGACCACAGCCGCTCAATCACGTTTATGATCGCCGATGGCATTCTTCCTTCCAATGAGGGTCGCGGTTATGTTCTGCGCCGTTTGCTTCGTCGCGCGGTTATGAAGGGCCATTCTCTGGGTATTGAAGGCGCCTTCCTTACCAGTTACGTTGACAAGATCATCGAGCTTATGGGCAGCGTGTATCCCGAACTTGTCGAGAACGAAGAGCTTATCAAGCGCGTTGTTCTTTCCGAGGAAGAGCGCTTTGGTGCAACGCTTCGTCAGGGTCAGGCATATCTCGACGATGCCCTTTCCAAAATGGAAGGCACTGTGCTTTCCGGTTCTACCGCCTTTGTCCTGCACGACACCTACGGTTTCCCCATCGAGGTAACTACGGAAATCTGCGAAGAGCGTGGCTATTCCATTGACGAAGAGGAATTTGCTCGCTGCATGGAAGAGCAGCGTAATCGTGCTCGTGCCGCAAACGTTAAGGATGCCGAAGCTGCATGGAGCACCTATGGTGGCATTCACGCCGATCTCTTGAAGGAGCTTGGCGCAACCGAATTTGTTGGCTACGAATGTCTTTCTGCCGATGCTGAGGTTTGCGCGATTGTCCGCAATGGTGAGCGCGTTGACTCTCTTTCTGCTGGTGAACAGGGCGAAGTTGTGCTCAACGTTACTCCGTTCTACGCTGAAATGGGCGGCGAAGTTGGCGATACGGGCACCATCACCGCTGATGGTGTGAAGCTTCAGGTAACCGATACCAAAGCGCCTGAAAAGGGCTTGGTATGTCATGTTGCCACCGTTGCCTCTGGGGTGCTTACGGTTGGCATGGCCGTTTCCGCGCAGGTTGACGTTAAGCGTCGTGCTTGCATTGCACGCAATCACACGTGTACTCATATTCTGCATGCTGCCCTTCGTCAGGTTCTTGGTGCTCACGTCAAGCAGGCTGGTAGCTATGTTGGCCCTGACCGTCTTCGCTTCGACTTCACTCACTTCGAGTCGGTTACGCCTGAGCAGCTGAAGCAGGTCGAAGAACTCGCCAACAGCGTTATCATGTCCGCTACCGCAACGAACATCTTCGAAACCTCGCTTGCCAAGGCTCGCGAAGAGGGTGTTACCGCTCTGTTCGGCGAAAAGTATGGCGATGTGGTTCGCGTTGTTAAGGTGGGCGATTTCTCCAGCGAGTTGTGCGGTGGTTGCCATGTTGCCAACACTGCTGAAATTGGATTGGTGAAGATCGTCTCTGAAAGCAGCGTCGGTGCAAACCTTCGTCGTATCGAGGCTTTCACTTCCTACGATGCTTTGACTTATCTCAATGGCTTTGAACATCAGATGAAGGAGCTCTCCGCTACTTTGCGTGTGCCCACATCCGACGTCCAGGCCCGCGTCGAGGCCAATATCAAGCAGCTGCGCGATCTTAATGCCAAACGTAAGGCTAATAAGGCTGCCGCGGCAACGGGTGAGCTCCCTGAAGCTCTCGACCAGTTCACCGTTGGTTCCGACTACCCGGTATTTATCTACCGCAAGGACGGCATCGATGCTGGCGGTATGCGTAATTTCTGGGATATCGTACGCTCTCGCCTTCCTGAAGCCGGCGCTTGTGTGCTGGCTTCCGACAATCAGGGCACACCTATTTTGCTTGCTGCAGGTACTGACGAAGCAGTTGAAAAGGGCTTCAATGCTGGTGCGGTAATCAAGCAGATTTCCCGCGAGATCAAGGGCGGCGGTGGCGGTAAGCCCACCATGGCGCAAGCTGGCGGCAAGGATGTTTCTGGCATCGATGCTGCGCTTGATGCCGCACGCAAGCTGTTCGCATAAAACAGGTAACGGAAGGGAGGAACGCACACGTGAGAATCATGGCTCTTGATGTCGGCAAGGTTCGCTGCGGTATTGCCATCAGTGACCCTCAAGAAAAAATTGCCACCCCTCTGTGCGTTCTTCCCACCGAAGAAGTGCGTGCCAACGCACCAAGTTTTCGCCGCTTGTGCGAAGATTGGGAACCGGAACTGATAGTGTCTGGCTTGCCTCTTACTATGGGTGGCGCAAAGGGCCCGCAAGCGCAGTCTATTCGTGAGGTTGCCCAGCAAGTTGCCTCCAAGCTTGGTCTTCCATTGGAGTTTTCCGATGAAAGGCTCAGTTCTTCAGAGGCAAAGCGCTCTTTGCGCGAGCAAGGCTTTTCTGAAAAGGAAATGCGCGGTAAGGTTGATATGATCGCTGCGTCGTTGTTTCTCCAGTCGTGGCTCGACAAGCGCATGGCTGGTTCTTTGAAAGGTGAGGCAAATGAGTCCTAGGAAGGTTACGTATTCCCGCAAGTCCACACATGCGGCTCGCGCTGCTCATGCGAGGGGCGAAAAGGAATTCCGTACATACGACACTTCGGCGATTCGCCCGAAGAAGTCGAAAGCGCCGCTCATAGCCTTAATCGCTGCTGTAGCGGTCGTGGTTGTCATCATCGTGGCGCTCTTCGTGAACACCAGTTGCGCGGAAGCCGCAAATGATCATTTGGCTCCCGATGGACAGCAGGTTACAGTACAGATTGCCGAAGGTTCTACATTGCCCGTTATCGCAGACAACCTCTACGATGCGGGCCTTGTCATTCGTAAGGGCGAATTCACCGCTGTCGCGAATGCCAAGGGCGCTGCCTCCTCACTCAAACCAGGCGTCTATTCCTTCGAAGGCGGCATGAGCAACGAAGAATTGGTGGACGCGCTCGTTGCCGGTCCCACTGCCAACATAACTAATTTGGTGGTTCCCGAAGGAGCTACGCTCGATTCAATAGCTGCCGCGGTGGAAAAAGCCTATAACGGTTCTATCACCGCCGACCAATTCAAAACCGCAGCCTCGGACGCTTCCAAGTACGCAAAGGAATACACGTTCTTAACCGATGCTGGCAAGAACTCGGTCGAAGGGTTCCTGTTCCCCAAAACGTACGAGCTGATTGTTAACGCATCTGCTGAAGACGTGGTGCGTCAGATGCTCGATCAATATCGCTCTGAGGTGACGTCTCTCGATTTTTCGTATCCGCGTAGCAAGGATATGTCTAACTATGACGCATTGATTCTTGCCTCCATCGTGGAAAAGGAAGCCACTAACGACACGCGCACCAAGGTAGCCGCCGTTTTCTACAATCGCTTGGGCAATTCCGGCGATCCGTCGTATGGCACGTTGGGCAGCGATGCAACCACGGCTTATGAGGTGGGGGACAATCTCGATACGTACGACTGGTCAACTAAGAGTCCGTACAACACCCGTGTAACCAAGGGCTTGCCCCCCACGCCGATTTGCAGCCCGAGCATCGATTCGCTGCACGCGGTTCTTTCTCCTGAAGGCAACTTCGGTGACTATTATTTCTTCTCGTTTTGGACCAACGATCAAGGTGGGGTCGATTACTTCTTCGATAAAACCTACGAAGAGCACCAGAAGACCATCGCCGATCATTCGTAGGCTTTATTGAGGTAGCGATGTCTCTTATCCAACCTGACCGCTATTTTTCGCGAACGAGTGCCATCAATGTTGAATGGGACATTGTCGGCAAGGGCTTTACGCACGTGCTGCTTGATATCGATAACACCATTCTTTCTCGCGCCGACCATCAGGTACCTGCTGATGTGCGTCGGTGGCTGGTGCGTGTTCGTGCTGCTGGTGTGAAGATGTGCTTTCTCTCGAATAATTTTCACGGTAACGTATTCGACCTTGCTCGTGAGCTTGATCTTCCTATCGTGGCCAAGGCCCTTAAGCCTCTTCCGCACGGGTTCGTCATGGCGCGCAATAAAATTGGGGGCACGCGGAAAAACACTTTGATGATTGGTGATCAACTTTCAACCGATGTTATAGGGGCGCATCTTGCCGGCATGAAAGCATATCTGGTATGTCCGTTGGTGGAGGAAGACCTAAAGCATACGATGTTCGTTCGCTCTATTGAGCGTGCCTTCATTTCCGATAAAGAGCCAGAGGGGGCAAGCGCATGCGAAACCTTACATTCCTAGCGTCGCCTGCCATAGCGCCTGTTGCTGCTTCGTTTCGCCGCTCCTTTATGGAAAAGACCGCTTCGTGGAGCGTGGCAATCGAAGAGTGCCACACGCGTAGTGAAGCTGCGGCCCTGCTTTCGGCAAAGAGGAGCCATGCGTTTGTGGTCTCCGCCCAATTTCGTCAGGTGGTATTCGAGGCTGGTAAGGTTCAGGGTGCATCGGCACGTTTGGCGCAAGGTGCCGATATTCTCTATCGTGGAGGGAAGAATACTCTTGCCCTTAGCCAATATGCTCGTGTTGCTATTGATGAAATGGAGCGGCTCTTCCTTCCCTTGTGCGGTGCGAAGGCTGTTGTCCTGGGATCGGGCAGTTCGGCTCTTGACGTGGCGTACGAATGCGCACGTGCAGGTGTGAGTGAGATTACCTTACTGGGGGCGGAAAAAGAACGCACGCGTAACAACCTGCTTGCCTTCTTGGAGGCGTTTGGCAAGGAACGTACCCAGATCATCGATACTGAGCAGAAGCGCGTTGGTCACCTTTCCGCAACCCGTGCCTACGACAACGCCTCGTTCCTGTTTGGAACCGTTGCGGCAGCTTCTCGTATTGCTGCGGCGGATCTTGTTTTCTGCACCGAGGATTTTAGTCATGCCGGTATTGCTTTTGAGCCCAGTCATATCGTGTGCGACCTTTGTGGCGAAAGCGCTTGCTATAGCGATGCGGCAATTGCTGCAGGCTGTGATTTTTTGGCAACGTCATCGGTGATGACGGCGTGGGGCGCGGAATGCGCAGAGCTGCTCGTAGAATTCGGTCGTGCTGAGCTGTAACACGTTCGTAACCTAAAGTACTTTATTTCGATGGAGCAACAGTGGTTTTGCTAAAATCGTGTTTGATTTATCTAACATCGAATAAGGAATGCAGCATGGAATACATAACAGCAGGTGAAAGCCATGGCCCTGTTCTTACAGCTATAGTTTCGGGCGTTCCTGCAGGGTTGGCTGTCTCTGAAAAGGCAATTAACTCCGATCTTGCCCGCAGGCAGAGTGGTTATGGCCGCGGCGGCAGGCAGGCAATCGAAAAGGATAAGGTGTCGGTTACCTCTGGTGTTCGTTTTGGCCACACCATTGGGTCGCCGGTGACGCTGTCTGTTGCGAACCGCGATTGGTCGAACTGGACCGAGCGCATGTCCGTGTTCGGCGAGCCTCCTCAAGATCTGGTTCGTGAGGTAACTCCTCGTCCTGGACACGCTGATTTGTTGGGTGTTTTGAAGAACGACATGGATGATTGCCGTAACATCCTGGAGCGTTCCAGCGCCCGTGAAACCACCATGCGTGTTGCCGCTGCTGGCATCGCGCGTGAATTCCTGGCCGAGCTTGGTGTTGAAATCTATTCCTATGTAGTGTCTATCGGCGATGAGATCATGGAGGAAGAAGACCCCATGGCCGCTGCCACCACCTACACCCCGCTCGACATCGAGATGAGTGAGGTTCGTTGTCCCAGCTCCGAAGCTTCTGAACGCATGATGGATGCTATCGACAAGGCCAAGGACGCGGGAGACACCCTGGGCGGTGTGTTCCGAGTCGTGGTAACCGGTCTTCTTCCTGCAGTTGGTGGGTATGAAACGCCAACCGATCGTCTAACGTCAAAGCTCGGTGGCGCATTGTTCTCCATTCCTGCCATCAAGGGTGTCGAATTCGGCATCGGCTTTGAGACCACGCGTCGCCCGGGTAGCCAGGTGCACGACGAGATCCTTCTCGACGAAGCGGAAGGGTTTGTGCGCGCATCCAACAATGCAGGTGGCCTGGAAGGCGGAATGACCACGGGTATGCCGTTGGTGATTACCGTGGGGATGAAGCCCATCGCCACGCTTACTACGCCGCTTAACACCGTTAACCTCGATACGCTTGAAGTGGCCGAAGCATCGAAGGAACGTAGCGATACTTGTGCCGTTCCGGCTGCTGCCGTTGTTGCGGAATCCGAGGTGGCAATGGTGCTTGCCGATGCCTACCTTAAGAAGTTCGGCTGCGACAATATGACCGATATCAAGCAGAACATCGCTTCGTACAAAGAGCGTATCAAAACGATGTCCCGTTAAAACGCCACGAATCACGAGGAGCTTATTTCATGACCGCAAACCACCCTACGCATGCAGGCAAGTTCTATCTCACCAAGCCGGTGTTCTTTATCGGCTTCATGGGAGCAGGTAAGACCAGTATTTCTCAGCAGATCGCGGTAACGTGCGGCGTTGCATCTATTGATGCCGATGAATATCTTGAGTTTCGCGAAGACCGAATCGTTGCCGACATCTTTGCCGAAGACGGCGAAGAGGCATTTCGCGATATCGAAACTGATGTTTTGCGTGACCTGGTAAAGCGTTCTCCGCGTCTTATTGGTTGCGGTGGCGGTGTTGTTACCAAGCGTCCCGTTAACGCTCAAATCATGAAAGAGGCGGGTTATGTGGTGTATTTGAAGGTTTCCGCTGACGGAGCCGCTGCCCGTATCCCCAACACCGATTCCCGCCCTATGTTCAAGAACCTTGAAACTGCCCGTAAAACCATCGTCGAGCGAGAGCCTCAGTATGAAGCTGCTGCCGATGTTTCCGTGGACACCGAAGGCCGCACTATTCGCGATGTTGCAGACGAGGTAGTTGAGCTTCTGCTTGATGCCGGTGTGTTGGTGAAGAGGGATTAGTGCATGGCGCGCATTGTTGTGGAAATCCCTGGTGAACGTGCCTATGATGTGGTTGTTTCGGCGGGGCAGATCGATCGGCTTGGTGCTGAGATGCGTGCCTTCGATACCAATCAGAAAGCACTTATCATCACTGATACAGAAGTGGCTGAGCGCTACCTTGATCCTGCTAAAGCGTCCCTGAAGCAGGTTGGTTATCAGGTTTCTGTTATCACGGTGCCGGCGGGGGAGTCGGCGAAATCGGTTGAATGTGCTTCCGAGATTTGGCATGCCATGGTTGAATGCGGTTTGAATCGCGATTCTGTCGTAGTTGCTTTGGGTGGCGGCGTTGTGGGCGATTTGGCTGGTTTTACCGGTTCTACGTTCATGCGCGGTCTGCGCATTGTTCAGGTTCCCACCACCTTGCTTTCTATGGTCGATTCTTCTGTTGGAGGAAAGACGGCAATCAACCTTGAGTCGGGTAAGAACTTGGTGGGCACCTTTTGCCAACCGTCGCTGGTTTGTGCCGATGTCGCCGCGCTTGCCACGCTTCCCGAAAGGGAATGGGCTTGTGGGTGCGGTGAAATAGCCAAGTCGGCCGTTATTGATTCGGAGGACTTTTTCTTTTGGCTGTACAGTCATACCGACCAACTGGCTGCCCGCGAACCGGAAACGGTCAAGGAGGCGGTGCAGCGTTGTATCGTGTTCAAAGCGTCGGTGGTAGCGCGCGACCAAGAAGAAACCAAAGGGGTGCGCGAGTGTCTTAATTATGGGCACACACTTGCTCATGCCATTGAGACAGAGGCGGGCTATGGTGTGTACTCCCATGGTCATGCTGTTGCGCAGGGCATGCGCTTCGCCTCCCGATTGGCAGTAGCGCATCTAGGGGCATCGATGGAATTCGTACAGACCCAGGATGCTTTGCTCGATGCCCTTGGCTTGCCTGAGCTTCGGCTGAAGGCTGAACCTGAACGCCTCCTTCATCTTATGAAGGGCGACAAGAAGGTGCGCTCTGGCAAGCTTCGCTTTGTGCTTCCTCGTGCTTGTGGCGAATGGGAAGTGTGCGAACTCGAAGATGAGTTTGTGCTGGAATACCTTCAAGCTTGGCAGCGAAGTCTCTCGTAGGTTATTGGCAGGGCCTTGGGCCCTGTTCCTTTTTATTGCTCCCATGCATTTCGGACTAATGTTGCAAAGGAGAACGAAATGGCACATAATCCCAAACGTCTTTCCCGTCTTCGCGCCGTAATGGGTGAACAGGGGATAGATGTGCTTTACGTCCGTGAGCTTTCGAACATTTCGTGGGCTACGGGCTTTGAGCGTGTTTTCGATGACGAACCAGCCCATGCCCTTGTTGTCTCTGCTCGTAACTGTGTGTTGCACACGGATTCCCGCTACTTTGACGCAATGAAGTCCGCTGCTGCCGATGCTGATATTGAAGTCGATAATAGCCGTATGGCCCATAGTGCCGTACTTGCCCAGGTGTCAGATTGCATCGATGGCGATATCGTTCGTGTTGGCATTGAGGATTCGATGCCTTTGGCGGAATATCGCGCCTTGCAGCGAACGTTTGAGGGCAGGGCAATCGATTTGGTGGAACTCTCGGGCTTTGTAGAAGAGCTTCGTCAGGTTAAAGACGAATCCGAGATAACGGCAATGCGAAAAGCGCAAAGCATCACAGATGCGGCTTTCGCCAACATTATCGCGTTCATGAAGCCTGGTATGACCGAGCGTGAGGTTCAGTTGCAGTTGGATCGCTACATGTACGAAGGGGGAGCTGAAGGGCTGGCGTTTGGCACCATTGTGGCGACGGGCGCTCATGCCGCATCTCCTCATGCGATTCCTGGCGAAACGAAATTGGCATTTGGCGATGCTGTGGTGATGGATTTTGGTGCTCGCTATGCGGGATATTGTTCCGACATGACTCGTACGGTGTTCGTGGGGGAGCCGAGTGATGAAGCTCGTCGTGCCTATGGGGCTATTCGTCGTGCCAACGAGGAATGCGAGGCTATGCTGCGCGCTGGGCTTTCTGGCGCCGACGTCCATCAACACGCTGAAGCGGTTCTAGAAGAAGAGGGCTTCGGCGGCGCCATGGGCCATTCTCTTGGCCGCAGCGTAGGAATCGATATACACGAGGCGCCCAATCTTTCGCCCAGGAATCCGAAAGCGCTTTGCGCGGGCAATGTTGTTACGGTGGAGCCGGGGATTTACCTGACGGGCAAATTCGGTATGCGTCTAGAGGACTATGGCGTGGTCCGCGACACATCGTATGAGGTGTTTACGCAAAGTACCCATGAGATGATTATTATCTCGTAGCATTCTGGGTATAATGTTTAGGTTATTTTTGCAATGGTTCATTTTTGAAGGAGCATAAAGTGGCAATCTCTACCGCCGATTTTCGTAATGGCATGTGCATCGAGTACAACAACAAGCTCTGCACGATCGTTGAATTCCAGCATGTTAAGCCTGGCAAGGGCGGTGCATTCGTTCGCACCAAGCTCCGCGACATCAAAACCGGTCGCGTAGTTGACTACACCTTCAACGCTGGTACCAAGTTCGACTCCGTTCGTCTTGAAACCAAGAAGATGCAGTTCCTCTACAGCGATGGCACCGATTTCAACTTCATGGATATGTCTTCCTTCGAGCAGCTGTCTATTCCTGCTGAAACCGTAGGTTCTGCAGCAAACTGGCTGAAGGAAAACGACGAGGCAACCCTCATGTACGCTGGCGACGAACTCATCAGCATCGAGCCTCCTATGTTCGTTGAGCTTGAGGTTACCGAAACCGAGCCCGGCTTCAAGGGCGACACCGCTACCAACACCACCAAGCCTGCAACGCTCGAAACCGGCGTAACCATTCAGGTTCCCACCTTTGTTGAGATCGGCGACGTTCTTCAGATCGACAGCCGTGATGGCCGCTTTGTTAAGCGCGTCTAGTTCTATGTGTCTTAACTGAAAACTCTACTGGCAACGGGGCGCTACGGCGCCTCGTGCTTTATACTTAATTTTCGTTTTTAACGTGCGTATAGTGCGCGCAACGCGTTTCGAAGAGGAGGTGCGAAACACTTGGGAAAGCTTCAGATCATGGACACCACCATTCGCGACGGCCAGCAGAGCCTCTGGGCAACTCGTATGCCTATCGGCGATATGCTCCCGATCTTACCTAAGATGGATCGCGTAGGTTATTGGGCTATCGAGGCTTGGGGCGGTGCTACGTTCGACACTTGCCTGCGCTTCCTCGACGAAAACCCTTGGGATCGCTTGCGCTCTATCAAGTCGAAGACCCCCAATACGCGTCTTTCCATGCTGTCCCGTGGACAGAACCTGGTGGGTTACAAGCACTATTCCAAGGATGTCGTTAACCGCTTCATCGCTGCTGCTCATCGCAATGGCATTGACGTGTTCCGCGTGTTCGACGCGCTGAACGATATTCGCAACGTGGTAGATAACGCCGAGGCCATTAAGGCATGCGGCGGTCACTTCGAAGGCGCTATTTCCTACACGCTTTCTCCAGTTCATACACTCGACAGCTTCCTTGAATATGGTCAGCAGCTTAAGGATCTTGGCGCTGACTCCATTGCCATCAAGGATATGGCGGGCATGCTTACCCCGTATCGCACCGAGCGCATCGTTAAGGCATTCAATGCCGAAATCGGTTTGCCAATTCATGTTCATTGCCACTATGTTGGCGGTATGGCTCCTGCCAACTACCTGAAGGCTGCTGAAGCTGGTGCCGCTATTGTCGATACCGCTTCTGCGCCTTTGGCATTTGGCAATTCCCAGCCTGCGGTCGAAATGCTCGTCGCTGCTATGCAGGAAAGCCGTTACGACACTGGGCTTGATCTGGGCCTGCTGTTTGAGATTTCCGAGTACTGGGAAGAGGTTCGCAAGCGCGGGCATTACAAGCGTGGCGTTTCTTCTCTTACCCACATGAAGGTCTACTCGCATCAGGTCCCCGGCGGCATGATGTCGAACCTTATGTCGCAGCTGGAAATCCAGAATGCAATCGATCGCCTCGACGATGTTATGGAAGAAATTCCTCGCGTTCGTGCCGAGGTGGGCTATCCGCCGCTGGTAACGCCTCTTTCCCAGATCGTAGGCACGCAGGCGGTGTTCAATGTTCTGACGGGCAAGCGCTGGAGCGTTGTTTCCAAAGAAATGAAAGATTACATCTGCGGTTACTACGGAAAGGCTCCTGGTCCCATGAGCCCAGAGGTGGTAAACCGTGTTGTTGGCGAATCCGACATCATGCTTGATCCTGATGTTGCTCCTGGTTCGCTGGTAACTACCACGTTCGCCGAGCTTGAAGAAGAAATCGGCGATCTGGCAAAAACTGAAGAAGACGTTTTGATGTACGCGCTTTTCCCGAATGAGGCTCGTACGTATTTGAGCAAGCACCGTACATCTGAAAAGGTCGATTTCCTTCTTGAAGAGGAATCGAGCAACACCAAGGAGGACGATTACGTGGATATCAATCAGATTCGAGAGCTCGTTCGCGTTGCCGAGGAAAGCGGCGTTGGCGAAATCGTAGTCGAGGAAGAGGGCGCTCGTATCGCTGTCCGCATGCCCGGCGCTGTTGCGGCCGCTCCTGCTGCCCCTGTTGCAGCTGCAGCTCCTGCAGCTGCTGCACCCGCTGCTGCCCCTGCTGCAGCTCCTGCCGCAGCCGATTCTCATCCTGCAAATTGGTATTGCGTAACCTCTCCGATGGTGGGCACGTTCTATGCTGCTCCCGCTCCTGGCGAACCTGCTTTTGTTCAGGTTGGCGACGAGGTTGCTGCAAACCAGACGCTGTGCATCGTTGAAGCTATGAAACTCATGAACGAAATCGGCGCCGAGGAAATGGGTACGGTACGCGAGGTATGTGTTGAGGATGCAACGCCGGTAGAGTTCGGCACCCCGCTGTTCTACATTGAGCCCCACGCGAGCCATGATGCCGTTGGTCCGGAGAGTGCATAAATGTTTGACAAAGTCCTAATTGCCAACCGCGGAGAGGTTGCCCTGCGCATCATGCGCGCCTGCAAGGAGATGGGCATCAAAACCGTGGCGGTGTATTCAACGGAGGATGCCGATACGTATCCTGTTCGCTATGCGGATGAAAAAGTATGCATCGGTCCTGCTCCTGCCAATAAAAGCTACCTGGTAATGCCTTCCATTATCGCTGCGGCGGTGAACACTGGCTGCCAGGCTATCCACCCCGGCTACGGCTTCTTGGCTGAAAACTCCGATTTCGCTCGTGCCTGCGCCGACAACGATTTGGTGTTCATTGGCCCTTCGCCCGAGTGCATTGATGCTATGGGTAACAAGGCTGCCGCCCGTGACACCATGAAGGCCTGCGGTGTTCCTACGGTGCCTGGTTCTGACGGCGTTATCGAAACGGTCGAAGAAGCCCGTAAGTTCGCTGAAGAAGTTGGTTATCCGGTACTCATCAAGGCATCTGCTGGCGGCGGCGGTAAGGGCATGCGCGAAGTGCACGACCCTGCCGATCTGGAATCCCAGTTCATGGCTGCGAAGAACGAGGCTCTTGCGGCGTTTGGCAACGGCGACGTTTACCTGGAAAAGCTTGTTCTCCGTCCGCGTCACGTCGAGGTGCAGATCCTTGCTGACAAGCATGGTAATCGTATTTCCTTGTGCGAACGCGACTGCTCGCTGCAGCGTCGCCATCAGAAGTTGCTCGAGGAAGCTCCTTCGCCAGCTCTGACCGAGGAAATCCGTCGTGCTATGGGCGTTGCTGCTGTTAAAGCAGTGCGTGCAACGGGTTACGAGAATGCGGGTACCATCGAATTCTTGCTCGATACGGACGGCAAGTTCTACTTCATGGAAATGAACACTCGTGTTCAGGTGGAACACCCGGTTTCGGAGCAGATTACGGGCACCGACATCATTAAGGAACAGCTGCGCATTGCTTCAGGTGAGCCCATCTCCTGTATTGAGCGCGCACCTTTTGCGCCCTTTGGTCATGCTATGGAGTTCCGCATCAACGCTGAAGATCCTGAGCATGATTTCCGTCCGTGCCCTGGCAACATCACGCGCTTCGAGGTTCCCGGTGGTCCTGGTGTTCGTGTGGAAACCTACATCAAGCAAGGCGACCGTATCTCTCCGTATTATGATTCCATGGTTGCCAAATTGATCGTATGGGGCATTGACCGCGATGAGTGCATCGCTCGAGGCAAACGTGCCCTGAGTGAGTTCTGCATCGAGGGCATCAAAACCACGATCCCCTTCCATTTGGAGGTTCTTGAAAAGGAAGCCTTCGTTGAAGGAAGGGTGTATACCGATTTCATCGAAACCGAAATGGGGGATGAATAACATGCCAGATATCAATACCGAAAGCATGGCAATCGCGCCAGGCGTTGTGGAAACGATTGTTACCCTCGCTGTTCGCGATGTTGCTGGCGTGGCATCGGTTGGTGCCGCACCTTCTGGGATCCGTTCCCTTCTTTCGTTCAAACAGTCCGTGCAGGGCGTGTCTGTCAACGTTTCTCATGACAACACGGTTGACGTTGCGGTTTCCCTTCGTGTCCAGTCGGGTCGCTCTTTAAACGAAATTGCCGATAATGTTCGCAAGTCTGTCGCTGATGCTGTTCTTTCGCAGGTTGGCCTTACGGTGTCACGTGTGGATATCCGCGTTGACGGCATCGTATTCCAGGATTAGTGGTGCTTGTGTCTAAAGCTTTTTCTCAGCATGAAGAACGCACTCTTGCTCGTAAGCATGCGCTGCAGCTTATGTATCAGGGTGAGATTCTGGAAAAGACTCCGCGTGAGCTTATCGATAATGGCCAGCTTGTCCCTGAAACGCAGGGTTTGGGCGAGTATGCTCTGATGCTTCTTGACGGAGCCAAGGAAAATCTTGAAGCAATCGATGAGCTTATTGAATCTGCAAGCGACAACTGGACGCTCGACCGCATGCCTGTAGTCGACCGTTCGTTGCTTCGCCTTACCACGTTTGAAATGCGCTACGTTGACGATGTGCCTGTTTCGGTATCCATCAACGAAGCCGTTAACCTGGCTAAAGAGTTTGGCGGCGACGATTCCCCGAGGTTCATTAACGGAATCTTGGGTCGTATCGCTACCCAGCTTGAAAGCGAGTAGGCATAATGGAATCACAGGCTCCTCAAACGTTCGAGGACATTAAGGCACGCCTTGACGAAATCGT
>OLOI01001126.1_pt1 | contig 23993 bp, 17 predicted proteins | sample 1672131 | NCBI WGS metagenome assembly OLOI01 (sample SAMEA3136651, study PRJEB25190) | human gut metagenome
TCATCTACGTTACCCACGACCAGACCGAGGCTATGACCATGGGCGATCGTATCGTCGTTATGAAGGACGGCATGATCCAGCAGGTCGATACCCCGCAGAACCTGTACGATTATCCCTGCAACATCTTCGTTGCCGGCTTTATCGGCAGCCCGCAGATGAACTTCCTGGACGGCACCCTGAAGAAGGCCGGCGATCAGTTCATCGTTGATCTGGCCGGCACCGAGGTTCCGCTGCCCAAGGAGAAGACCGCTGACGGCAAGCTGGACGCTTACGTCGGCAAGACCCTGAAGGTCGGCATCCGTCCCGAGGACATCAAGGACGACGAGGAGTTCCTGGAAAAGCATCCCAACAGCCACCTGAGCGCTGAGGTTGAGGTTTCCGAGCTGATGGGCGCTGAGATCTATCTGTACCTGACCTACCAGGGCCAGAACCTGATGGCTCGCGTTGCTCCCACCTCCAAGTCTCGCCGCGGCGACAAGATCACTGTCGCTATGGATACCCACAAGATCCACCTGTTCGATCCCGAGACCGAGAAGACCCTGCTCAACTAATTTTTACAGCATTCATAGCGGTTCCGTTGCGGCGGAACCGCTTTTTTACTAATACTGCGCCGCAAAAGCCGCGCTGCATCGACAGCTGACGGAGCACAGCGGCACCAAACGGAGGCTCAAACCATGCGCATCGCCAACTACCTGCGGCCTGACTGCGTCGCACTGCGCCAACGGGCAGACTCGCTCACCGGTGCAGTGCAGCAGATGGTTATACTGCTGGACGGGACTGACAATCTGACTGACACCGCTGTGTTTGCGGCGGACGTCCGCGCCCGGCTGGCGCTGGGCGGCGTCTGTGTGGGCAACGGCCTGGCCATCCCGCACGCCAAAAGCACCGCCGTCAGGCAACTGCAGCTGGCTGCGCTGACGCTGGACCCGCCACTGCCCTGCGACACACCGGACGGCAAGCCGCTGGACCTGCTGGTGATGATCGCCGCCCCCGCCGAAGCCAACGACCTGCACGTACAGGTGCTGGCCGAGCTGGCGACGCTCTTTCTGGACACCGATTTCTGCGCCCGCCTGCGGGAGAGTGAGACCCCCGAGGCATTCTGCCGCGCCATCTCCGCGCGGGAGTAGCAGGACGCGCAGGAGCCGCCGTCTGCCCCGTCTGACGCAGCGCCGGGCGCCGCCAAGCCCGGCTATCAGCTGCTGGCCGTGACGGCCTGCCCCACCGGCATCGCGCACACCTATCTGGCGGCGGAGGCGCTCCAGCAGGCCGCGCAGGCCCGCGGCCTGACGCTCAAGGTCGAGACGAACGGCGCTGCCGGTGTCAACGACGAGCTGACCGATGATGAGATCCAGGCCGCAGAGTGCGTGATCGTAGCGGTGGATCGCTCGATCCCGCTGGCGCGGTTCGTTGGCAAGCGGCTGGTCTATGCCTCGGCGGGGGATGCCGTGCGCGACGCGGACAGACTGCTGGAAAAGGCCGTTTCCGGCAAGGCTCCCGTCTACCGCGGCGGGCACGCCTTCCGCACCAGCGACTGGAAGGAGCTGGGCCGCGAATACTACGGCCACCTGATGAGCGGCATCTCCCACATGCTGCCGTTTGTTGTGGCGGGCGGCGTGATGCTGGCGCTTTCCCTGCTGCTGCAGCACCTTTTTGGCCGCAGCGACATCACCACCATGATGACGAACGTCGGCAACGCTGCGTTCAGGATGATGTACCCCGTGCTGGCTGCGTTCATCGCTTACAGCATTGCGGACCGCCCCGGCTTTATGCCCGGCCTGATGGGCGGCTACCTGGCACAGCTCGGCACAACCACCGCCCCCCGGTTGGGCTGGATCTCCAGCGGGTTCTGGGGGGCCATTGTCGCGGGCTTTGCTGCCGGTCTGGCTGTGCGGCTTCTGAATTACCTGTTCCGCCGCATTCCGCAGGAGCTGGATCACATCAAAACCGGGCTGCTGGTCCCGCTGTTGAGTCTGCTGTTTGTCGGTGCCCTGATGGTCATGGCCATCAATCCGCCGCTCGGGCGTTTCAATGCCTGGCTTTCCATCCAGCTGGATGGTATGCAGGGCGGCAGCCGTCTGGTGCTGGGCACGCTGCTGGGCGGCATGATGGCTACCGACTACGGCGGGCCGATCAACAAGGCCGCCTACGTCAGCGGCACGCTGGCACTGGTAGACCAGCAGTATGACCTGATGGCCGCTGTCATGGCGGGCGGCATGATTCCGCCGCTGGGCATTGGGCTGGCCTGCCTGCTGTTCCCGACGCGGTTCACCAGCACCGAGCGTTGCTCTGCGCCGCAGACCCTGCTGATGGGCGCGACCTTCGTGACCGAGGGTGCGCTGCCGTTTGCACTGCGCGATCCGCTGCGGGTCAGCCTCGCCTGCATCGCAGGCAGTGCACTGGCCGGGTTCATAACGATTTTGCTGGGCTGCGGGTGTCCCGCGCCGCACGGCGGGTTGTTTTTGCTGCCGGTCATGGAAAACCCGCCGGGCTTTCTGATTGCGCTGGCTGTCGGCACCCTGACCACGGCCCTGCTGCTGGGTATGCTGAAAAAGCCGCTGAAGCATTGATTTTCGCTTTATTTTTCGTATTTTCCGGCAGTCTTATACAAATTGCATTTACATAAAACCCCGCTGTACGTTGCGTACAGCGGGGCTTTATGCTATAATTTAGTATATATGTGATTTTTGTGGAGGAGGGCCCCGTCCCTATGGAACAGGTCAAATCATTTTGTCGGCGGTACCGTCGGCTGCTGCTGGCTGCGGCCTATCTGGCTATTTTTGCCGTGGGCGTGCTGTATCTGCGCGTCACGGTCAACATCCCGCCGGAGGGCGACGATAAGCTGACGCTGAACCTCTGGCTGTATGACTTCCAGCGGATGCCGTTCTGGCAGTATGCTCTGCAGGACCTGCAGGGGCGGCTGCGGTACTTTACGCTGCAGGAGGTCCGTTTTTTCCCGTTCCATTACCCGAACGCCGTCGACCTGCTGTTTTACACCAGCCTGACGCACTACCGGCTCTACATCATCGCCTGGACCGGCGCGGCGGCCTTCACTGTCAGCCGCGTGGCGGCCAGACTGGGCAGCAGGGATGCGCTGGCGCTGGGCGGCTTTGCGCTGGCGCTGGCCGCGGCCCCCATCTGGAACGAGGGCATGTACAGCTACTACGCCGTACCGCAGCGGGCGCTGTTCTGGGCCATGACGGCCTGGCTCTGCCTGTTTGCGTGGCAGGGGACACGGCACCGCCGCTGGGCTGTGCTGGGCGCGGTGCTGTCCTTTATCGCCTGCGGCACCTATGAGATCGGCTATGTCTTTGCGCTGCTGGCGCTCGTCGTCTGGCTGCTGCGCCGACGCAGCGTCAAAAACGCCCTGCTGGATACGGCTCCCGCGCTGGGCGGCATGGGCGCGGCGCTTGTGTTCCACGTTCTGTGCGGGCGCAACGGCGGCACCGGCAACGAGCTTTCTCTGGATATTCCCGCCGTGCTGCGCGTCACCGTGCAGCAGATGGCCGCGTCGCTCCCTGGGCTGAACTCCCGCCTTTTGCAGGAGGACGCCGGGGTCATCACGAACGGGGATCGGCTGTGGCCGCTGGCGCTGGGTGTGCTGGCCGGACTGTTGATCTTCTTCGGCGTGCCGTTTAAAAAGCTGCACGGCAGAACGCTGGGCGCACTGGCCGGGTTCGGCCTGGCCGTCTGGGCACTGCCCGCGCTGCTGCTGGCTTTGTCCGCCCGCTATCAGCAGCCCGAGGCCATTACCTGGCAGTGGGGCTACATTCCCGCGGCGGCCAGCTCTATCGGCTTTACGCTGCTCGCCGCGGCGCTGCTGGCACTGCTGGCGGGGCTGTGCTGTAAGCTGCCGAAGGTTCTCTCCGTGGTATCACGACTGGCCCTGACGGCGGCGCTGGCGGCGGGTCTCTGCCTGAACGGCGGCTACCTGCGCGGTGTCGTGCGCACCCACCATGCCGAGAACCTCGCTGCCTATCAGTTCTTTGTCCGCACGATTGAGGCCGGTCTTGCCGATGCCGTACAATCCGACGACCTGATTCTCTGCAACGAGAACGTCTGGGACAGCAACGCGGAGGCCGAGTCCGCCTTCTTCAGCCGGTTCACCGGGCGTGCCCTGCACGCACAGGTCCTTTGGACCGAGAACCCCGCCACCGACGGCGACGCCTACGCCTACCAGACCTACCGCAATTACGGCGGCTACGATCTGGCGTGGTGCGGCAGACTGCAAAGCGCCGACAGTGACCTGATGGACGGGGTACAGGTCTACGTGCAGAGCGCCTATGTGCCCGACAACGCTGTCATCAAGTACAAGGTCCGTCTGGCCGACGGCACCGAGGAGGCCCGCGCCATCTGCCTGCTGGACTGCACCCAGACCCCGCGGGACCGGAACGGCGACTATCTGGCCACTGTTGAGGACACGTCCATCGTGAACGCCAAGCTCATGATCTGGGACGGCTGATAAACTGTGAGGGAGCCCCGGATGAAACACTTTTTTGCCTTTTGCCGCCGCAACCGGCTGTTTGCGGCGCTGCTGGCCGCCGAGCTGGCCGTTGTCTGCGCGCTGGCAGCCGGGCTGTTCGGCGCACCGTATAAGCTGGCGCTGACGCCCGGCGACTTTACGAACACCCTGCCCGACATTGCCGCCGCGGACGACGACGGCTTAAAAATCTGGAACCAGATCGGCTATCACAGCGACGACCCGATGACCTTCTCGGCAGACAATATTGCTTTGCCTTCCGGTGCGTATGAGGTAACAGTCCGTTATTTTTCCTGCCAGACGCCCGACGCGCCCACCTTTAATATGCTCAACGCTGCCGGATCGCTGACCTTTGCCAGTGAACGCAGCCCCGCCGCCGTGACCTTTGACGCGCTGCGGCTGGACGACTGCCACCGCAGCCTGACGACCCGGCTTTGGGTCGGCTTCGGTGCGCGGATGCAGGACCTGACCGCCACCGTCACCTACGACCAGGGCCAGCTGTACATTTACAGCATCACCCTGACCGAGCAGCCCATCTACCGCGCGGCGCGGCTGCTCTGCTTCCTTGTGCTGTTTGCCGCCGCGGACGCCGCGCTGCTGCTCCTGTTTGCCCATGTGGGGGAGCGGGGCGCTGCCCGCCGCCGTGCGCTGCGTCTGCCGCTGGCGCTGGCGGGCATCACGCTGCTGGCCTGTCTGCCGCTGTTCAGCAACTATCTGTACTTCGGCCATGATCTGGAATTTCACATGCAGCGCATCGCCGCCATGGCTGCGGAGCTGTCCTACGGGCAATTCCCGGTGCGGCTGACCACGACCACGCTGAACGGTTATGGCTACGCCAGCCCGCTTTGCTACTGTGAGCTGTTTTTGCTGCTGCCCGCGCTGCTCTACAACCTGTGGCTGCCGCTGCGCACCTGCTACCAGATCTACCTCTTTGCGGTCACGCTGGCGACCTGCCTGATCGCCTATTTCAGCTTTGCCAAAATCACGGCCAGCCGTCGGCTGGGTCTGCTGGGGGCACTGCTCTACACGCTGTCCGCCTATCGGCTGACCTGCGTCTACACCCGCGCCGCCGTCGGCGAGTTCACGGCTATGGCGTTTTTCCCGCTCGTGCTGCTGGGTCTGTACGGCATCTACACCAGCGACAGGCCCCGCTTCGGGGATTGGCTGCCGATGGCGCTGGGTATGGCGGCCATGGTGCAGAGCCATCTGCTCTCCTGTGAGCTGACGGCGCTGCTGCTGATTTTGTTTTGCCTTTTGCGCCTGCGGGAGACTCTCCGCCCCGCGCGGCTGCTGGCCTGGGTCAAGGCCGCGCTGTTGGCCGTGGGACTGAGCGCGTGGTATCTTTTCCCGTTTTTTATTTCCACCCGCTCCATCCCGTTCCTTGTCAACCGCAGTGATCTGGTCGGTAAGCTGCAAAAGCACGGCCTGTACGCCGTGCAGCTGTTCAGCTTCTTCGGCACGGCGGGCGGCTCCTCCGCCGAGGGCACGACCCACGACATGGCGCTGACCCCCGGTCTGCCGCTGCTGCTGGCGCTTGCGCTGGCGTTTTACTGCCTGTGGCGTGCCCAGGCCCGCGAGGACACACGCCCCGCCGCAAAGCACCTGTACACTGCCACCGGCTTTGCCGTACTGACGCTCGTGCTCTCGCTCCACGCCTTCCCGTGGGATTTTGTCGAGGGCTGGTTCGGCCCCGCCGTCGGCAAGGTCGTGGGAATGTTCCAGTTCCCGTTCCGCTTTCTCTCGCTGGGCACGCTGCTGCTCTGCGCCGCTGCGCTGTTTGCGCTGCAGCTGCTGCCGGAGCGCCGCGCCGCACTGGCCGCCGCGTGGCTTGTCTGCGCCGCACTGCTGACCGCCAGCATCACCGAGACGAACATCATGAGCGCCCAGGGCGAAAGCTCCTACGCGACCTACAACCAGAACGCCACCATCAACTCCGTCGGCACGGCGGAATACCTCATCGACGGTGCCAGCTCCTATGAGGCCATCTGGGCGCAGCCCAAGCCCGCCAGCGGCGACCTGCACCTTATCAGCTATGAAAAGCGGGAGGGCGTCGCCTATGTCAGCGTCGAGAACGACGGCGGCGAGGCGGCCATCTCGCTGCCCATCTACAACTACGGCAATTATTATGCCGCCGACGAGAGCGGCGCGCCGTTTGCCATCACCAGCGGCGAGAATATGCGCATCGTACTGACGATCCCCGCGGGCTACACCGGCACGATCCATGTCCGGTACCACGCCCCCGGGTATTGGCGCGCGTTTGAGGTACTCTCCGCCGTCAGCCTGCTGGGGGTCATCGGCTGCGGCGCTTTTGCCCGCTGCAAGCGCCGCACCCCTGCCACTGTGTAAACGAGGTCACCACCCATGCCCAACCGCATCAACTATCAGCTTGAAATGGAAAAGGTCCTGCGCACGCTGGACGGCACCCGCCCGAAGCTGCTGCTGCACGCCTGCTGTGCGCCGTGCTCGAGCGCGACACTGGAGCGCCTGTCCGCGCACTTTGACCTGACTATTCTTTATTACAATCCCAACATCTACCCGCCGGAGGAATACCACCGCCGCGAGGCCGAGCTGGAACGCTTTGTCGAGCAGGCCGGGTATCACTACCCCGTGGTGGAGCTGCCCTACGACCCGCAGGAGTTCTATACCGCCGTGAAGGGGTTGGAAAACGAGCCGGAGAAGGGCGCGCGCTGCACGGTCTGCTATCGGCTGCGACTGGAGCAGGCCGCCCGCTATGCCGCCGACCACGGCTTTGACTGGTACTGCACAACGCTCTCGATCTCCCCGATGAAGGACCCCGTGCGGCTGAACGAGCTTGGCACCGAGCTGGGCAGGCAGTACGGCGTGCCGTTCCTGCCCAGTGAGTTCCGCAAAAAGGACGGCTACAAGCGCAGCTTACAGTTGAGCGCCGAGTACGGCCTGTACCGGCAGGATTACTGCGGGTGCGTGTTCAGCAAGCGGGAGAGGGAAGCCACTGCAAAGTAGGGGCCGGGCATGCCCGGCCCTGCACCTCCCACTGTTGTGCTGTAAATTTTATGCTGCGGGCCGGACATGTCCGGCCCCTACCGTGTTATGACAGGAGCCCCCTATGACCTTCTATCAAATTGTTTTTCTCTTCTTCGCCTACTCATTCCTCGGCTGGGTGGGGGAGGTCCTCTTTACCGCCGTCGTACACCGCAAATATCAGGACCGCGGCGTGCTGAGCGGTCCGCTCTGCCTTCTGTACGGCGTCGGCGGGCTGGTCATCACCTTTGCCCTCGGCGACATCCGTGAGGGCTGGTTCTTCCTGCTTGTATTCAGCGCCGTCTATGCCACGGTCATCGAGTGGATCGGCGGGCACATTCTGGAGTACACGACCCATACCCGGTGGTGGGATTACAGCGCCATGCCGTTCAATCTGGACGGCTATGTCTGCCTCGGCGCGTCGCTGACCTGGGGTGCGCTCGGCGTTGTCGTGCTCAAATGGGGCAACCCGCTGCTGCTGGCGCTGTACAGCCTTGTGCCGCACGGCATCTGGGTTGTTGTGCTGCTGGCCGCGCTCGTCGTGTTCTGCGTCGATCTGGTCGGCACGCTGCTGGCCATGGCCGGTCTGCGCTACCGCTGGCACGCCGCCGCGGCTGTAGAAAACCGTCTTGCAAACCTGACCGTCCGCGGCGGCATGTGGATTCTCGACCACGTCGAGCGCCGTATGGCGAAGGCCCATCCCGCACTGACCTTTGTGCGTCCCAAACGGCAGCAGACCGACACGTTTGCCGCCGGATGCAGCCCGTATAAAATTATTTTACTGTTCTTCATCGGCGCGTTCCTCGGCGACATCACCGAGACGATCTTCTGCCGCGTCACCGGCGGCGAGTGGATGAGCCGCTCCAGCGTCGTGTGGGGGCCGTTCTCCATCGTGTGGGGCCTGGCCATCGCCATGGTCACCCAGCTGCTCTACCGCTACAAGGACAAGCCCGCCAGCTGGCTGTTCGTCATGGGCACGCTGCTGGGCGGTGCGTATGAGTACCTGTGCAGCGTTTTCACCGAGGTCGTTTTCGGTGCGGTGTTCTGGGACTACAGCGCAATCCCGTTCAACCTGGGCGGGCGCATCAACCTGCTGTACTGCTTCTTCTGGGGCTTTGCGGCGATTGCCTGGTTCAAGGTGCTGTTCCCGCCGATCTCTGCCTGCATCGAGAAGCTGCCGCCCCGCGGCGGCAGAGTGCTGACCTGGGCACTGTGCATCTTTATGGCGGCGGACATTGCCGTCAGCTCCGCCGCGCTTGTGCGGTACAATGACCGCCTGAACGGCGTACCTGCGTCCAACAGCGTCGAGGTCTATCTCGACGAGCACTACGGCAATGACCGGATGCATCAGGTCTACCCCAAGGCCGTGCATACGTCCTAAAGCCTTCCCCCTGGGGGGCTGCGCCCGCAGGCGCGTGTCGGAGCGCAACCGCCGTAGGCGGCTCTTAGCGCCTAGACTGAAGGTGGCCCCGCAGGGCCGGATGAGGGGCGAGTGTGCCATCATAACCCGTTCATGGGCAATATCGGCAGGTACAGCCCTCATCAGTCACCTTCGGTGACAGCTTCCCCCGATGGGGAAGCCTTTTAAAATTCTTTGTATATTCCGCACAGATGTGCTATAATAATTTTGTAGCTAATGTATAAGTTTTGAGGAGGCGATGGGTCGTGAACCGTGCAGATGGAATCGATTGCTACCAGAAAGCCCTGCGACAGGGCCAGCGCGATTACCGCGAGAAGATGAACGCCGGGCAGTCGCCGTTTTTGCCCGTATTGGACGATATTCTGCAAAACGTCCCTGTGGAGAACCAGATCCCGCTCGGCCAGGTAGAGATCCCGCTGGAGCTGCTCGTTGGTACCAAGACCTCGGGCCGCACAGCGGCGTTTGCGTCCAACTTTATGCCGCTGCTCGGTCTCAAGACCGAGTTTGCCACCAAGTGGATCAACCTGTGCGTGTCCCATCTGGATGAGGGCATCCGTGACCCCATCACCTGCTATGAGTATATGGGCCGCTTCTACGTGCAGGAGGGCAATAAGCGCGTCAGCGTGCTGAAGTATTTTGACGCCAGCAGCATCACCGGCAATGTCACCCGCGTCGTGCCGCAGTACAGCGACGACCCCGCCGTGCAGATGTACTACGAGTTCATGCACTTTTACCCGGTCATGCAGAACTATCTGCTGACCTTCACCAAGCCCGGCAGCTATGCCCGCCTGCAAAAAATACTGGGCAAGGCGCCGGACGAAAAGTGGACTGGCGAGGATCGAACCGAGGTCTTATCGCTGTACAACTGGGTCAAGAAGGCGTTTCTGGCCCACGGCGGCGCACGGCTGCAGTGTACCGTCGGCGACGTGCTGCTGCTTCTGCTGCGCGTCTACACCAAGGAGGAGCTGGCCAATTTAAGCCCCAGCGAGCTGAGCGAAAAGCTCGACGCCCTGTGGGACGATGTGCTGGCCCTGCAGAAATCGGACCCCGTGCAGGTCAGCGACAAGCCCGCCGCCCCGAAGCAGACCGGTCTGCTGGATTTTATCCTGCCCGGCAAGCACACCGCGCCCAGCCATTTGAAGGTTGCCTTTGTGCATGAGCGCACCCCCGGCACCAGCTCCTGGACAAGCCAGCATGAGTTTGGCCGCACCCAGCTGGACACTGTGTTTGAGGGCAAGGTCGAGACGGCAGCCTACTTCAACGCCGTCCCGGGCAAGAACGCCGATGCCCTTGTCGAGCAGGCCATCACCGACGGTGCGGATGTCGTCTTTACGACCAGCCCCAAGCTGGTAGGCGCGTCCCTGCGCGCCGCCGTTCGGCACCCGCAGGTACACATCCTGAACTGCTCGATGGAGATGCCCTACGCCAGCATCCGCACCTACTACACCCGCGTGTATGAGGCCAAGTTCATCACCGGCGCGATTGCCGGTGCCATGGCGGGCGGGGACCGCATCGGCTATGTGGCCGACTATCCCAGCTTCGGCGTGCCTGCCAACATCAACGCATTCGCGCTCGGCGCGCGGATGGCGAACCCCAACGTCCGCATCGACCTGCAATGGACCTGTCTGCCCGACCAGATTGACCCGCTGCACGTCTTTACCCAGAAGGGCATCACGGTCATCTCGGGCCGCGACGCACCGATGCCGAACCGCCCGCAGCGGGAGTTCGGCACGTTTCTGGTGCGCCCGGGCGGCGTGCTGCAGGACCTGGCCACGCCGTTCTGGCACTGGGGCCAGTTCTATGAGAACGTCATCCGCACCGTTTTGAACGGCGGCTGGGTGCGGGACAAGTCCGGCACCGATGGCCGCGCCGTCAACTACTGGTGGGGCATGAACAGCGGTGTCATGGACGTGCTGCTCAGCCGCGAGCTGCCGCCCGATGTGACCCATCTGGCGCAGATCCTGCGCACCGGCGTCACCTCCGGCATGATCGACCCGTTCCACTGCCGGATCACCGGGCAGGACGGCAGCGTCAAGAACAGCGGACGCCACGGGCTGGACCTGGAGCAGATCGCCCACATGGACTGGCTGTGCGACGCCGTTGACGGCCACATCCCCGAATATGACGAGCTGGCCGAGGTCTCGAAGCCGATGTACCGGATGCAGGGCATCCACCGCGATCTTCTTCCCGTCGAGAAGGAGGCCGAGCTATGAAGATCCTGGCCGTTGCGGACGAGGAGTGCAAGGCCCTCTGGGACTACTTCACCCCCGACAAGCTCGAGGGCGTCGAGCTCATCATCGCCTGCGGCGATTTGAGCCGCCATTATCTGGAATACCTTGCCACCATGGCGCCCGTGCCGCTTTTGTACGTACACGGCAACCATGACGAGAGCTACGACACCCGCCCGCCGCAGGGCGTCATCTGCCTGGATGACGACGTGTACGTACACAACGGCCTGCGCATCGCCGGGCTGGGCGGCAGCTGCCGCTACCGCACCGGCGCCTGGCAGTTTACCGAGGCCGAGATGAAAAAGCGCATCAACCATCTGCGCGGCAAGATTGACCGCCATGGCGGCATTGACATACTGGTCACCCACGCGCCGCTGCACGGCTACGGCGATATGACCGACCTGCCGCACCGCGGCTTTACAGCGTTTTCGGTCCTGCTGGACCGCTACCATCCGCAGCTGATGCTGCACGGGCACATCCATCTGAACTACGGCTGCTCCATCCCGCGGGAGCAACAGTACGGCGCGACCCGCATCGTCAATTGCTATGAGCGGGTGTATCTGGACGTGGACGCCCCCGCCCCCAAGCCCCGCCCGCGGCTGTTTGCTTCGCTGCTGGGACGGAATGCCCTGTAGGGGCGAGGCATGCCTCGCCCTCGGCCTTCCCGTGGGCATTCTTCTGCCTTTCACGCTGAGGGCCGGTCACGTCCGGCCCCTGCCAAGCGGCACGGCTTACTTCATCAAACAAGGAGAACTATTCCCATGACAAAAATCGCAGTATTCGGTGCAGGCACCTGGGGCATTGCGCTGGCGCGGCTGCTGGCCGCCAACGGGCGCGACGTCACCGTATGGAGCGCCATCCCCGCCGAGCTGAAGTCTTTAAGCACCACGCACCGCCACCCCAACCTGCCCGGTATGGAGCTGCCCGCCGCAATGCACTACACCGCCGACATTGCCGAGGCCTGCACGGGCCGCGACATCCTGCTCTTTGCCGTGCCATCCCCGTTTGTGCGTGCCACCGCAAAAAAGGCCGCGCCGCACATCCCGGAGGGCCAGCTGATCGTTGACGTCGCCAAGGGCGTCGAGGACAAGACCCTGATGACGATGAGCGAGATCATCGAGGATGAGCTTGCCAAGGCCGGGCGCAAAGCGCGCGTTGTGGCACTGTCCGGCCCGACCCACGCCGAGGAGGTCGCCCGCGACATGCCCACCGCCATCGTGGCCGCCAGTGCCGACGAGGACGCCGCCAAAGCCGTGCAGAAGGTCTTTACCACACCGACCTTCCGCGTCTACACCAACGATGACCGCCGCGGCACCGAGCTGGGCGGTGCGGTCAAGAACGTCATTGCGCTGGCTGTCGGCATTGCGCTGGGCCTGGGCTACGGTGACAACGCCAAGGCCGCGCTCATCACCCGCGGCAACGCCGAGCTGTCCCGACTGGGCATCGCCATGGGCTGCAAGGCCGAGACCTTTGCGGGCCTGTCCGGTATGGGCGACCTGATCGTCACCTGCACGAGTATGCACAGCCGCAACCTGCACGCCGGTATGCTGATTGGCCGCGGCAAGTCGGTGGAGGAGGCCAAGACCGAGGTCGGCCAGGTCGTTGAGGGCATCAACGCACTGCCCGCCGCCTGCCGCCTGGCCAGGCAGTATAAGGTCGAAATGCCCATCGTCCAGGCTGTGGAGGCCATTCTGGACGGCAAGCTCGAGGCCCGCAGCGCGCTGATGGCGCTGATGGGCCGCAGCCTCAAGCGCGAATAAGGAACACCGCCATGGCACAAATCAAGGCCGCATTTTTTGATATTGACGGCACGCTGCTTCCGTTCCACGCCAAGGCCCTGCCGGAATCCACCGTGCAGGCGCTGGCCGCACTGCAAAAAAACGGCGTAAAAACGTTTATTGCCACAGGCCGCCCGCCGGTGCACCTGCCGTACCTGCACGCGCTGGACGGCATCCCGTTTGACGGCTATGTGACGATGAACGGCCAGTACTGCTATCTGGCCGACGGCACGCCGCTGTACAGCCAGTACATTGACCGCGCCGCCCTGCGCACGCTGCTGCCGTATATCGAAAAGGAGCGTATCTCCGTCGGCTTTGTGGGCAAGGATTTCTGTCTGTTCAACCACATCAACGACTTGAGCCGCCAGTTTGCGCTGGATCTGCAGCAGGGTGAGGGCGACGTCGCCGCGTGCATCGAGTCCGACGCCATCTACCAATTGAGCGCCTTTTTGCCCGAGGAAAACGAGCCGGAGTTTCTGCGCCGCTGCCCCGGCTGCCTGGCTGTGCGCTGGGAGGATGATTTTTGCGATATCCTACCCGCGGGCGGCGGCAAGCCCAACGGCCTGGCCCACACGCTGGCCCATCTGGGCCTGACGCGGGAGCAGTCCATTGCCTTTGGCGACGGCGGCAACGACGTGACGATGCTGGAATATGCCGGGATCGGCGTCGCCATGGGCAACGCCTGCGATGCCGCCAAGGCCGCCGCGGATTATGTCACCGACGACATTACCGCAGACGGCCTTGCAAAGGCACTGGCGCATTTTGGGCTGATTTGAATAAATTGTCCCCCCCAGAGGGAGACGCCCCGCAGGGGCCGCATATATGCGGCCCGCAGCTGTACGGCAGATGACCTCTTGCGGGAAAGCCGCGGGCCGGGCATGCCCGGCCCCTACCGCTATCTATAAAGCAAGCCCCTGACCATCACTCGGTCAGGGGCTGTTGCCTTTACACCTTTTTCCTCACAAACGCCTTTGCCGCAACCACACACGCGGCGTAGACCACGCCCGCAATGGCCCAGATGAACCAGCTGTACTGCGGCTGGCCGTTGCCGTTGGGGCCGAAGGTGTACCACAGGAAGATGGCAACCACCACCAGCCAGTAGGCCGCGGTCAGCGCGGTCAGCCGCCCTTTCACGGCCTTGTGCCCGCGGGTAAAGTCCCCATCCTCCAGCAGCCGGTCCATGGCGTCCTGCACCGTGCCCACCCGCACAAAGGCGTACACACCGCAGGCGACCAGCACCAACAGCAGACAGATGGACATCGACATCAAAAACGACACACCGACCATCACAGCCGTAAACAGGGGCACCGCCGCCAGAATGCAGAGCGCCGCACCAATGCGGTTGGCCCGGTCATACTCCGGCGCAAAGGCGGCACGGCGCTCCCGCACCAGCGCTGTCACGCCGTGCTCGGTCTCGATGGGCTCCTTTTCCAGAAACTCATATTCCCGCACCGCCGCGCCGCACTGCATAAACAGCACAACGGCCACAGCCACCAGCACCAGCAGCGCGATCATCCCCAAGCCGCCCGCCAGATTTTCGTCCAAACCAAGCAGCCCGAGCTCCCTCACCGTACCCAGCGCCAGCAGCGGAATGGGGCTGATGATGCAGAGCGCCGTCGCCAGCGCCATCTGCGGCGCGTTGGCCTGTGCCCTGGTCAGGTAATCCTCCGCCTGCGCCAGCGTCACCCGGGGCAGGGGAGAGGGCGTCTGTGCCGCGGCAGGCTGCGTGTCGTCCTGCGTGTCTTTTAAAAGGCAGTCCGTCGTCACGCTGAACAAACTGCTCAACTGTAAAATTTTGTCAATGTCAGGCATCGACTGTGCGCTCTCCCACTTGGAGACCGACTGGCGGCTGACGTTCAGCCGCTCGGCCAGCTCCTCCTGCGACCAGCCCGCCTTTTTGCGCAGAGCAATGAGCTTATCGGAAAATGTCATGGTGTGTCTCCTCCTTGGCAGCCTTATGGCAATCGTAGGGGCGCATTCTATATGCGCCCGTCAACGGCTGCCGGCCTTGCGGGCAGATACGGAATCCGCCCCTACGGGTTTTCGGAAATTTTCTGACCTTATCTTACCAAATTCCCCGGTTGCGCACCATACAGTTACCCCGTCAATCTGTCAACCGTGGGATGCGTTTGCGGGCAGACGCCAGTCAATTTCCGCTGCACCGTTGTTTTTTAAAAACGCATTCACCTTGCCGAACGGCGCCGAGCCGAAGAACCCGCGGTAGGCCGACAGCGGGCTGGGGTGGGCGGATTCCAGCACCAGCACCGGGCGATGGGCGGCAGCCCGGTTGAAAATCGGTGCGTACTTCTGCGCGGGCTTGCCCCACAGCACGGCGGCCAGCGGGGCGGTGCCGTGGGCGGCGGCGTATTCCAGCGCGGCACGGGTAAACGTCTCCCACCCGCGGCCCGCATGGGCGTTGGCCGCGCCCTGCTCCACGGTCAGCACCGTGTTCAGCAGCAGCACACCCTGTCGCGCCCACAGCGTCAAGTCGGTGTGTGCGGCACAGCCGGGGCCAAGCTCGGCCTCCAGCTCCTTAAAAATGTTGCGCAGGCTCGGCGGAGCCTTGCAGCCGTCCGGCACTGAGAAGGACAGCCCCATGGCCTGACCCGGCTCATGGTAGGGGTCCTGCCCCAGAATGACGACCCGCACCGCCGACACCGGGCAGGCGCGGAACGCGGCGAAGATGTTCTCCGCCGCGGGGTAGACGGTTTTTTCTGCCGCAGCCGCCGTCACAAAGGCGTCCAGCTCCGCAAAGTACGGCTTTGCGCGCTCCTGCGCAAAAAACAGCTGCCAGTCGGTGCCGGACAATTTGTCGAGTTCAGTGGTCAAAAGCATAGTGGATCTCCTCGGTAGTTTTGTAGGGCCCGCTCGTGTAAAACAGTCGGCCTTTCACGGGAAAACTGCGGGCCGCATATAAGCGGCCCCTACATAGGTGCCCCCACACATTTTTCACAAGTATATCACACCCCCGCGGGGCTTGCAATAGCGGCAAAAATGCGGTATAATAGCATTTATGCTGCGGCGTTGTGCCGCAAAGCCAATCATAAAGGGGAGAACCAATTCATGCGTTCCATTAAAACCAAACTGTTCAGCCTTGCTATGGCTGTTTCCATGGTGCTGGCGCTGGCTGGCTGTGCCATGTCCGCGCCGTCCACCGTCGGCTCCATCGGCGGGGTCGAGATCCCGGCAGGCATCTATCTGCTGGCCCAGTACAACTCCTACAACACCGCCTCCGGTGTTGCGGAGCTGGCCACCGGCGAGACCGCGTCCGACGTCAAGGCCGTGCTGAAGGCCACCTGCACCGGCACGATCAACGGCGAGGATGTCACCGCCGTCGGCAGTGACTACGTTGCCCAGCTGACGACCCACGCCATTGAGTACTATGCTGCCGTGGAAAAGCAGTTTGCCGAGCAGAACGGCGTGCTGGACGACACCGCCACCGCCGAGGCCGCCAAGACTGCCGACAGCCTGTGGAGCTCCAACGGTGACCTGTACACCGCCAACGGTATCAGCAAGTCCAGCGTGGAGGCCTACCTGCTCAACGCCCAGAAGGCCAAAGTCCTGCTGAAGATGACTTACGGTCCCGACGGCACAAGCCCCGTGACTGACGCCGAGTACACCGACTACGTCAACAACGACTGCTACTACATCGAGGCCGTCCAGTTCCCTCTGGTCAACTACTCCACCTACTCGATGGCAGATGACGACCAGAAGGCCGCCATCATGGCCACGGCAGAGAGCTGCATGGCCGAGCTGAACAAGACTGCCACTGCCGAGACTGCGTCCAGCAGCGCCTTGTACACCGCCGCCATGACCTACGTGCCCGAGGCAATGGCCGCCATGGGCAGCACGATGGACGCCAGCCAGGCCGTCTACTACGCCGCATCCCAGCTGTACACGCCAAGCGATCTGAGCAGCTACGGCAGCGACGAGTACAACAACCTGACCGACCCGCTGGATGCCGCCGGTATGAACCACTGGACGACCATCGACCTGGGCACGACGGTTCTCGTCGCCCGCAAGATCGACCCGTTCAAGACCTACACCGTCGAGGATCTGGACAGCATGTACGACCTGCTGACCAGCATGAAATCTGACGCCATCCAGGATGAGCTCTACGCCGCCGGTGCCGCGCTGGACCACAACCTGAACAGCGCCGCCATGAACACCTACAGCGCATCCAAGATCAAAAAGAACGTCTGAACATGAAAATTCAGCCGGGAGCAGCATTGTTTGCTCCCGGCTTTTTTGTTGAGGAGGGTCCCCCATGACGAAAAACAAATACACAAACCTGCTTTTGCAGACCCTGGGCTGCTTCATCTCCGCCGCCGGTATCTACAGCTTTGCCGTGGCCGCCGAGGTCCCGGTCACCGGCATTGCGGGCATCTGCGCCATCTTATACCGCCTGTTCGGCATCCCCATGGGCCTGAGCAATGTGCTCATCAACATCCCCATCATCCTCTGCACCTATAAATTGCTCGGCAGATCGTTCTTTATTCGCAGTGTCTACTGCATGGTGCTCTTTGCATTCTTTACGGACTATCTGCTGCCGCTGATGCCGGTCTACCAGGGGGACCGCCTGTTGGCGACGATTTGCGGCGGCGTGGTCGGCGGTATCGGCGACGCGCTGATCTACATGAACAACTCGAGCACCGGCGGTCTTGACTTCATCACCATGGGCATCAAGGCACGGCATCCGCACCTGCCGTTCGGCAACATCACGTTTGCGGCGGCGCTGGCGGTCATCCTGCTCAACGGTGCGGTGTTCCAGGATGTCGATTCCATTATTTACGGTATCATGTTTAATTTTATCGTGTCTGCTGTCATCAACAAGATGATGTTCGGCTTCTCGTCCTCGATGCTGGCCATGATCGTGACCGATGACGGCAAGGCCGCCTGCGCGGAAATTGACCGCGTGGCGGACCGCGGCTCGACGATTTTGCAGGGTCACGGGGGCTACGGCGGTCAGCCGAAGGACGTCGTGCTCTGCGCCTGCTCCAACAAGCAGCTCTACGAGATCGAGCACGCCGTGCAGGCCATCGACCCCGGCTGCTTTATCATCATGCTGCAATCCAACGAGGTCCACGGCGAGGGCTTCCGGCAGCTGGAGTTGGGGAAGAGCGAGAGCTCGGAGAGCAAATAAGCAACATATTACCGCCGGTTTCAGCAGCTCTATGACGCATAGGCTGCCGAAATCGGCGGATTTTCTTTATACTGGGGACAAGACGAAAAGGAGGGCCTGCCGGATGTGTCGCTGCGGCTGGCGCAAGCCTGTTCGGAGGGGTCAAGGACGCCGACCACTGCCGGTTTGCCGCGCGGTAGGGGCCGCACATGTGCGGCCCGCAGCATTCACATAAACGCCCGCCGACGGGACACTACCGGGCCGGGCATGCCCGGCCCCTACCGCAGCACTATAGCATACAAAAGCACCGCCGTTGACGATTTGGCTCGTCAGCGGCGGTGCGGTTTATTTTATGTTGGAATCAGTAATTCTTAGCCTCTTCCTCGCCGGTCATGACGCGGAGAGCGCCCTGGCAGAGGGCGAGCAGCTCGTCCTCGCCGGGGTAGGTGGTAACAGGGGCGATCCAGCCGAGGTACTCGGTCAGGGTCTTGGCGGTGAAGGGGTTGTAGGCAATGCCGCCGGTCAGGATGATCTGGTCAACTTTGCCGTGCAGGACAGCGGCCATAGCGCCGGCGTCCTTGGCGATCTGGTAGAAGAATGCTTCCCAGACCTGCTTTGCCAGCGCATTGCCGGACTCGGCCATCTTGCCGACCTCACGGGCATCGTTCGTGTGCAGATAGCCGTTGAAGCCGCCGTTGCCGCAGATCTTCTTATAAACTTCCTTCTGGGTGTACTTACCGCTGAAGCACATCTTGACGAGGTCGCCGACGGGCACGGTGCCGCTGCGCTCGGGGCTGAAGCAGCCCTCGCCGTCGAGGATGTTGTTAACATCCACGACCTTGCCGTGGTCATGCGCACCGACGGAGACACCGCCGCCCATGTGGATGACGATGAGGTTCAGATCCTCGTAGCGCTTGCCGTTCTCCTTGGCAAAGCGGCGGGCGACGGCCTTCTGGTTCAGCGCATGGAAGATGGAGCGGCGCGGCAGCTCCGGCATACCGGAAATACGGGCCTTATCGGTCAGCTCGTCAACAACGACGGGGTCAACGATGTAGCTGGGCACGCCCAGGGAATCGCCGATCTCGCGGGCCAGAATGCCGCCCAGGTTGGAGGCATGCTGGCCCTGCACACCGGCCTTCAGGTCAGCCAGCAGGGCATCGCTGACGGCGTAGGTGCCGCCGGGGATGGGCTTGAGCAGGCCGCCGCGGCCCACGATGACGTTCAGGGTCTTGGGGTCGCAGTTTTTCTCCTTCAGGAAGTCCAGAATGATCTCCTTGCGGAAGTCCTTCTGGTCGATGACGCTGGCGTACTTGGCGATCTCCTCGGTGGGGTGGCGCAGCGTTTCTTCAAACAGCAGGGTCTCGTCCTCGAACACGCCGACCTTGGTGGAGGTGGAGCCGGGGTTGATGACCAGGGTTTTGATGGACATTGGTAACGTCTCCTTTTAAAATTCTTTGGCTTCCCCCTTGGGGGAAGTTGATGAGGGGCGGCCTCTCCATGATTGCACGCAAACGGGCAGCCACAGCAGGTACAGCCCTCATCCGGCCTCGCTAAGCTCGGCCACCTTCCCCCGATGGGGAAGGCTTTTTACAATTACTGATTCAGCCCCGCTGCGACCACAGCAGCCAGTGCGATGGAGTTGACCTTCGTCTGGAAGGAATCGGAGCGGCTCGTCAGGATAGCGGGAACCTTGGTACCGGTCAGGATGCAGCCGTTCTTGCAGTCGGCAGTGTGGACCAGCGTCTTGTAGACGAGGTTGCCGGCCTGAATGTCGGGGAACAGCAGGATGTCCGCATGGCCTGCAGCCGGGCGGTCCTGGGCACCCTTGTGGTGGGCAGCCTCGGGATCAATGGCAATATCCATGGAAAGGGGACCGTCAACGACACAGCCGGTGATCTTGCCCTCGGCGTTCATCTTGCGCAGCTCGTCGGCATCGACGGTGCAGGGCATCTTCGGGTTGACGACCTCAACGGCGGCCAGCGGCGCGACCTTGGGGCACTCGACGCCGCAGGCATGGGCAACGGCGACGGTGTTCTCGATGATATGTACCTTATCCTCCAGCGTCGGGTAGGTCATGAAGGCGACGTCGGTCAAGAACAGCAGCTGCTCAATGCCCTTGACCTCAAACACAGCCACATGAGACAGCGTATTGCCGGTGCGCAGACCGACTTCCTTGTCCAGCACGCTCTTGAGGAAGGTCTTGGTGTCCAGCAGGCCCTTCATGTACATGTTGGCCACGCCGTCGTGGGCCAGCTTAACGGCCTTGAGGGAGGCCTGCACCTTGTCAGGCTCGTTGATGATCTCATAGTCGGAGAGGTCGATGTTCAGCTCGGCTGCGATCTTGCGGATGGCAGCCTCATCGCCGACCAGAATGGCGTCGGCAATGCCCTGCTTGTGGGCGGCGTCGACAGCCTCCAGAACAGCGTCATCCTCGGCGGCGGCCACGGCCAGCTTCTGCTTGCCGCAGGTCTTTACTTTCGCGATCAGGTCCTCGAAATTCATTTTACAGCACCTCGTTTTGCTTCTTTCCAAAGGCGGGGCTGCTCTCAAAAAAGCCCCGTATGTTAAAATAATAACACGTTATGCGCCGTGGGTCAAGAGGGGGAAGGGGAGCGCGGCATCAAAAAATATTTTTCGCCTTTATTTCGCCTTTTCTGTGTCTGCCTATATTTAAATAGGTAGGAAACCCTCCTTTTTGCGAGATCCTGACCGAATTTTAACAAATTCGTCATTGACAAAACCTTAACAAGATGGTAAAACTATAGTAGCGGTTCGGGAAACACCGGCCCGCAGCGGCACCTTGCCGCCGTATTTCTGACCCAATGGAGAAGCCCCAAAGAGCCAGCGTCGGCGTCGGTGCCTTGCTTTACCCCTTATGTTGTTTATTTTTTAACAACTAAGGCGCAAATCCAACCGGAAAGGTTCACCACCCATGCCCACCATCGCCATGTATCCCGGCAGCTTCGACCCCGTCACGAACGGGCATCTCGATATTATCAAGCGCTCCAGCCGTATGTTTGACAAGGTGATCGTCGCGGTGCTGGTCAACAGCGCCAAGACCCCGCTTTTTACGGTAGAGGAGCGCGTTGCCATGCTGCGGGAGTCCTGCAAGAACATCCCGAATGTCGAGATCGACTCCTTCAACGGGCTGACGGTCACCTTCGCCAAGCAGAAGGGCGCTACCGTCATGGTGCGCGGTCTGCGTGCGGTCACGGATTTTGAAAATGAAATTCAGCTGGCCCACACGAACTTCGCCATGATGCCCGAGATCGAGACGGTGTTCCTGGCCACGGCCATCAAGTGGAGTTATCTTTCCTCCACCATCGTGCGGGAGGCCGCCCACTACGGGCAGGATGTTTCCCGCTTTGTGCCCCGCAACGTTGAGCGTGCGCTCATTGCCAAGCGCGAGGCAGGGGAGCTGTAAAACCGCATTCAAGCCGCGTCTTCCGTCGGCCTGAAAATAAATTGTTACTCAATAGTCCATCCAAAGAGAGAATTTTTAGGAGGCTACTTATGAAAAAGATCGTCATCGCCAGCGCCTGCCGTACTGCCATTGGCAAGTTCGGCGGCACCCTCGCCAATGTCCCCGCCGCCGAGCTGGGCTCCATCGTCATCAAGGAGGCTCTGAACCGCGCCAACGTCAAGCCGGAGCAGGTCGACCATGTCTACATGGGCTGCGTCATCCAGGCCGGTCTGGGCCAGAACGTCGCTCGTCAGGCTTCCCTGAAGGCCGGCCTGCCCATCGAGACCCCCGCCGTCACCGTCAACGTCGTCTGCGGCTCCGGTCTGAACTGCGTCAACATGGCTGCCCAGATGATCGAGGCCGGCGATGCCGACATCGTCGTTGCAGGCGGCATGGAGAACATGGACATGGCTCCGTTCGCCATGATGAAGGGCCGCTACGGCTACCGCATGGGCTCCCCCATGGGCAAGAGCGAGCTGGTCGACACGATGGTCAACGACGCTCTGTGGGATGCCACCGGCTTCAACATGCACATGGGCATGACCGCCGAGAATGTCTGCACCAACGAGACCTACCAGAAGAAGTACGGCTACAACCCCATCAGCCGTGAGCAGCTGGACGAGTTTGCCTTCCATTCTCAGGAGAAGGCCGCCAAGGCTATTGCCGACGGCGCTTTCAAGGACGAGATCGTTCCCGTTGTCATCAAGGGCAAGAAGGGCGACACCGTGTTTGATACCGACGAAGGCCCCCGCATGAGCTCCATGGAGGTTCTGGGCAAGCTGAAGCCCTGCTTCAAGAAGGACGGCATCGTCACCGCCGCCAACTCCTCTGCCATCAACGACGGCGCTGCTGCTCTGGTCGTCATGAGCGAGGAGAAGGCCAAGGAGCTGGGCGTTGAGCCTCTGGCTACCTGGGTTGCCGGTGCTCTGGCCGGTGTTGAGCCCGAGGTCATGGGCCTGGGCCCCATCGCCGCCACCAAGAAGGTCATGGCCAAGACCGGCCTGACCGTGGACGACATGGATCTGATCGAGGCCAACGAGGCTTTTGCCGCTCAGTCTGTTGCCGTCGGCGAGGCTCTGCACTTTGACCAGAGCAAGCTGAACGTCAACGGCGGCGCTATTGCGCTGGGCCATCCCGTCGGCGCTTCCGGTGCCCGTATCCTCGTCACCCTGCTGTACGCCATGAAGCACCGCGGTGCGCATAAGGGCCTGGCTACCCTGTGCATCGGCGGCGGCATGGGCTGCGCCACCATCGTTGAAATGTAAACTCTGTTAAAAACCGGAGGTTTTATCCTATGTCCTTTGTTACTACTGAACTGCAGGGCGCTGTGGCAGTCGTTACCATCGACCGTCCCAAGGCACTCAACGCCCTGAACCCCGAGGTTCTGGCGGATCTGAAGGCTGCCTTTGAGGCCATCGACCAGAACACCGTCCGCTGCGTCGTCCTGACCGGTGCCGGTGACAAGAGCTTCGTGGCCGGTGCCGACATTGGCTCTATGTCCACGATGACCAAGGCCGAGGGCGAGGCTTTCGGCAAGCTGGGCAACGACGTTTTCCTGATGATCGAGAGCTTCCCGCTGCCCGTCATCGCTGCTGTCAACGGCTTCGCGTTGGGCGGCGGCAATGAGCTGGCCATGAGCTGCGACATCCGCCTCTGCTCCGACAATGCCGTCTTTGGTCAGCCGGAAGTCGGTCTGGGTATCACCCCGGGCTTCGGCGGCACCCAGCGTCTGGCACGCCTTGTCGGCATGGGCATGGCCAAGCAGCTCGTCTACTCTGCCCTGAACATCAAGGCAGACGAGGCCCTGCGCATTGGTCTGGTCAACGCCGTCTACACGCAGGAGGAGCTGATGCCCGCTGCGCTGAAGCTGGCCGGCAAGATCGCCAAGAATGCTCCCATTGCGGTCCGCAACTGCAAGAAGGCCATCAACGGCGGCATCAGCCTGCCCATTGAGAAGGCCGTTGAGGTCGAGGAAAAGCTGTTCGGCGACTGCTTCGAGACCCACGACCAGGTCGAGGGCATGGGCTGCTTCCTGAGCCGCGAGAAACCGAAACCGAAGCCGGTTTTCACGAATAACTAAATTCAACTACAATCATGTAGGGGCGGCGTCCCCGACGCCCCGCGGGCGGATGCGAGCACCCACCCCTACAGCCCCGCAACAACATAATTTGGAGGTACTTACTATGAAGGTTGGCGTTATTGGCGCTGGCACTATGGGCCAGGGCATTGCAAAGGCATTTGCACAGGTTGAGGGCTTCACCGTCGCTCTGTGCGACATCAAGCAGGAGTGGGCCGATGGCGGCAAGAACAAGATTGCTGCCGGTTATGCCAAGCTCGTTGCCAAGGGCAAGCTGGATCAGGCTGAGGTTGACCGCCGCATGGCTGCCATCACCGCTGGCCTGAAGGAGGATCTGTGCGCTGACTGCGACCTGATCGTTGAGGCTGCTTTCGAGGATATGAAGGTCAAGCAGACCACCTTTGGCGAGCTGGACAAGATCTGCAAGC
>OLOI01001128.1_pt1 | contig 23977 bp, 29 predicted proteins | sample 1672131 | NCBI WGS metagenome assembly OLOI01 (sample SAMEA3136651, study PRJEB25190) | human gut metagenome
TTTCGCATCCGCTCTTTTTGGTATCTGATAAGGGATTTCCTTATTTCAGTTCTACCGTAGCGCCAACCTCTTCGAGCTTGGTCTTGATTTCTTCTGCTTCTTCCTTAGCAGCAGCTTCTTTTACGGTCTTCGGTGCGCCGTCAACCATAGCCTTTGCCTCAGCCAGACCCAGACCAGTGATCTCTCTGACAACCTTGATTACCTTAATCTTCTGTGCGCCGGCAGCAGCCAGTACAACATCAAATTCGGTCTTTTCTTCTGCAGCAGCAGCGCCGCCTGCAGCACCGGCTACCATAACCGGAGCAGCAGCAGATACGCCGAACTCATCTTCCAATGCTTTTACCAGATCGTTTACTTCCAGTAAGGTCAGTTCTTTGATTTCATCAAGAATTTTTGTTACATCAGCCATTTTAATATCCTCCATTTTATTTACTATTTGATTCTTTTAGTTTGTTTTGGCACAATGTGCCGAAAGCCCTCAAGGACTATTCTGCGTCCGTAGCCGGAGCTTCTTCTGCCGGTGCAGCCTCAGCTGCTGCCGGTGCTTCTTCAGCAGCCGGTGCGGCCTCTTCTACAACAGGTGCAGCTTCCTCAGCGGCAGCTGCCTTGCCGGGTGTAGCCTCTTCATCAACAATCGCCTGCAAGGTTCTTGCCAGCTTGCTAATGGGAGACTGCAAAGAGCCCAGCATCTTGGAAATCAATACTTCCTTGGTCGGGATGGAAGCGTAGTGCTTTACCTCGTCCAAAGAGATGACTTCGCCGTTTACGAAGCCGGCCTTGATTTCTAATGCCTCGTTGTCCTTTGCAAATTCAACCAAAATCTTTGCAGGAGCAACAACATCATCCGTGCTGGTTGCGATCGCGGTCGGGCCGTGCAGAATCGGGTCTAATGCATCCAAACCGGCTGCATTGGCAGCAAAACGGGTCAGATTGTTCTTTACAACGGTGTATTCTACGCCGGCTTCTCTCAGCTTTGTACGAAGCTGGGTATCCTGGTCAACGGTAAGACCTCTGTAGTCGGCCAAAACACCTGCCTGGGCGTTTTGGAATCTTTCGGTAAGCTGTGCAACGATCGCCTTTTTGTTTTCTAATACTTTCTCACTTGGCAATGAAAACATCCTCCTTTCTCTATTTTCACTCCGCATCCGTTTGGACTTTATCTTGTCCGAACGGAAAAAGAAAGTCCCTCGCAGGGCGAGGGACATCATGCGCCGTCATACGGCAGTGCATAATATTCATCCTCGGCAGGGTTTACGGCTTTTGCCACCTGCTGTCTGCGGAATGTGATTCACTTTTATCTGACAAAAATCAGCCGTCAATCTTGTTCGGATTGAGACGGATTCCGGGTCCCATGGTAGAAGCAATGGTTACGGATCTTAAATACTGACCCTTTGCCGCTGCCGGCTTTGCTTTTATCACGGCGCCCATCAGGGCGTTAAAGTTCTCGGCAAGCTTGTCTGCGCCAAAGGACGCCTTACCGATCGGGCAGTGAATGATGTTTGTCTTATCCAAACGATACTCAATTTTACCGGATTTGATCTCCTGGATGGCTTTGGTGACATCCGGGGTTACGGTGCCGGCCTTCGGGTTCGGCATTAAGCCCTTCGGACCTAAGATTCTACCGATACGGCCTACAACACCCATCATATCCGGGGTTGCAACAACAACGTCAAAGTCAAACCAGTTTTCACTCTGGATCTTTTGTGCCAGCTCTTCTGCGCCGACATAATCTGCACCGGCAGCCTTTGCTTCGTCTGCCTTGCCCTCTCTGGCAAATACCAAAACGCGAACCGTTTTACCGGTACCGTTCGGCAGTACAACCGCGCCGCGCACCTGCTGGTCTGCGTGACGGGAGTCAACGCCCAGCTTTGCATGCAATTCTACGGTCTCGTCAAACTTGGCGGTAGCCGTCTTGCATACCAGCGCCATAGCCTCAGCCGGGTCATAAAGCTTACCCTTTTCGATCAGCTTTGCGCTGTCCTGATACTTTTTACCTTTCTTCAATGTTACATCCTCCTAAGGTGGTTTCACAGAACACAATGTGTTCCTCCCACTATTTTCAAATACTTGCAGCCAATTTACCGCGGATTATTCTTCTACGGTAACGCCCATCGAACGTGCGGTTCCCGCAATCATCGACATAGCAGCCTCAACCGATGCTGCGTTCAAGTCGGGCATCTTCTGCTCGGCGATTGCCTGCAGATCAGCCTTGCTCAGCTGAGCGACCTTTGTCTTGTTGGGAACGCCCGAACCGCTCTGAATTTTACAAGCCTTCTTAATCAAAACGGGAGCCGGGGGGGTCTTGGTTACAAAGGTGAAGGATCTGTCCTGATATACGGTAATGACAACCGGAATGATCAGACCTGCGTCCTTCTGCGTCTTTTCATTAAACTGCTTGGTAAAATCCATGATGTTAACACCGTGCTGACCGAGTGCAGGACCTACCGGAGGAGCCGGAGTCGCCTTACCCGCAGGGATTTGCAATTTAATGTAACCTGTGATTTTCTGTGCCATTTTTAGTACACCTCCTTGTTTCACAAACGTGGTAATATCGGGGCTTCGATGTAAAACCCCTCCCACAGACCGGCAAAGCGCCGGAATCTATCAACGGAATCATCCGTGTGGGGAACATCATAAATCCAAACCGCAAAATCTGCGCATGGCAGACCGCAGCCTATGTGCGTGCGGCGGATCGGTTAAACCAGAGCCTCAACCTGATTGAACTCCAGTTCGACATCCGTGTCACGGCCAAACATCGAGACCTTGGCGCGGATTTTTTGTTTATCCATCAGGATGTCGGTGATGACGCCGACAAATCCTTCCAGCGGGCCGTACTTCACTCTGATGTTGTCGCCAACCTCAAAGTCAAGCTGGATGGTCTTATGCTCAAGACCCATGTTTTCCACCTCAGTGTCCGAAAGGGGAACCGGGCTGGAACCGGGGCCGACAAAGCCGGTTACGCCGCGCGTATTGCGAACCACATACCAGCTCTCGTCCGTCATAATCATTTTTACCATCACATAGCTCGGATAGATTTTGCGCTCAACCACTTTTTTCTGGTTATCTTTGATCTCGATGACCTCTTCCATCGGAACGCGGATATCCTGGATAATGTCATGCATATTCCGGTTTTCCACCGTCTTTTGGATGTCGGTCATCACCTTGTTCTCATAACCGGAGTAGGTGTGCGCCACATACCATTTTGCTGTTGCCATAATATTCGGGAACGAATCCCTTCCCTCCTATTATTATCGATTGATAAGGAGCGACATACCCCAAGTGAAGAGCATATCCAGCCCCCAGATTACCAGACCGACAATCAGCACATAGATGATGACGATCAGCGTATTCTGTCTGATTTTTGAAAAGGTCGGCCAGACTACCTTTTTCAGCTCTGACTTAACCTCTTTAAAGTAATTCGCAATTCTTGCGAAAAAGTTCGGCTTTGCCTGTTCCATCTTATACACTCCTTCTTGACCTTCGTCTTATTTGGTCTCCTTGTGCAGGGTGTGCTTTCTGCAGAATTTGCAGTACTTGTTCATCTCAAGTCTGTCCGGGCAGTTCTGCTTATTCTTAGTGGTGTCGTAATTTCTCTGCTTACATTCTGTGCAGGCCAGTGTAATCTTGGTTTGCATTTTTTTCACCTCGTTTGTCCAATTTCAAAAAAACCCATCCGACGCGCGGAATTGCGGAAATTTTGTTCACAACACAAATAAAACCCCTTTTTCAGAGGTAGAACCAGTTTATCACAAATCTTGGGGTTTGTCAATGTTTTTTTCGTAACTTTTCAATTTTTTTCGCACGGTACCAAATCTGGCGGTCTGAGATTCCGCATGCCACAAGATACGGAAATTGTACCGTATCGCGCGTCGGGTTTTGGAATGATTTTGAAAAAAACTTCATAAGTTTTATGGAAAGCGGACATAAACAGGTGATACGGAGGTGCGCGGAAATGAAACAGGGGCTTTATCTTGCATTTGTTTATATCGGACTGGTGATCGGTGCCGGCTTTGCCTCCGGCCGTGAGATCATGGAATATTTCAATATTCCCTCCGGCCGGGATCACAGCGGCATTGTGCTTGCCACGTTTTTGCTGATTGTGATATGTTATATGATTCTGCGGCGCGCCTATCTCTCGGATTTATCGACCTGTGACGAGTATTTGCACGCCGTGGCAGGGCGGGCGGCGCGGCCGATCAAGCTGCTGATGCAGCTTTACCTTTTCTGCGGATTTTTTACCATGCTTTCCGGCAGCGGTGCGCTGCTTTCCCAGAGCCTGATGCTGCCCTCGGTGCTCGGCAATTTTTTGCTTGCGTTCATCTGCTTTTTGGTGCTTGTTTTTGATCTGCGCGGCGTGGTGACGGTAAACCTTGTCCTGGTTCCCTGCATGATCTTCGGCATTATTTATATTTGTCTCTGCACGGCTGTCTTTGGCGCAAAAGAGGCGTTTTCATTCCACAGTCTGACGCGCGGCATGCTGACCTCGGCAATTTGTTATGTCAGCTATAACACAATTTCGGCGCCGTCCGTGCTGGTTCCGCTGCAAAAGGGAATCACCGTGCGCGGTATTCGGATTGCGGCGGTCGGCGGCGGCTTTGTGCTGGGACTTTTGATTCTTTGTATCTGGCTGAGTCAATCGCTCTGTTTTGACGCGCTCTGGGACAGTCCGCTCCCCATGCTAAAGCTTGCCGCCATGGCCGGGCGTCGACAAAAGCAGCTGTATGCGCTGGTGCTCTTTATGGCAATCTGCACGACGGCGGTCTCGCAGGGGTTTGGCATTCTGTCCGGGTTTCACTTAACGACACGGCGGCAAAAGGCTTATGGCGCCGGCGTGCTCTGCCTTTTGGCGCTGCCGTTTTCGCTGGTCGGATTTTCTGATCTGGTGGCGCAGCTTTACTCCTTTTTTGGCGTGGCGGGACTGGTTCTTACCATAGTGATCACCATTGATTTTATCCGGGGCCGGGAATCGTGATCAAACGCCGAAAACGGCGTGAAACGGAGGCGTCAATACATACACACCGCGGCCGGATTTGGCATGTTACCGTTTTGTAATCTTTCTATAACCGTTTCGTAAGCAAAATAGTGCAAAATTGACAAAAAGCCCGGTTTCTGCCTTTGACAAAGGATTTTTGCTATGGTACAATAGGGGCAAAAGGAATTATTTTTGCAGAATCGAGGGATGAAACATGAGCATGAAAAAATGGATTTCCGGCGCGGTTGTGACAGCCATGCTGGGAACGATGATGATTCCGGCGGCCGCAAAGGATTTTCCGGATACAAACGGACACTGGGCACAGGCGGCGATCGGAACATGGAGCGACCGCGGCGTCTTAAACGGGGACGATCAGGGGAACTTCCGCCCCGGCGATTCGATCACCCGTGCCGAGACGGCAACGGTGCTGGACAATCTGATCAGCTATGAAAAGCAGAGCGTCAAAGTCTTTTCGGACGTGAAGAAAGAGGATTGGTTTGCCCTGGCGGTATCCCGCCTTTATGAGGCAGGCGTTATCACCGGGTATGAGGACGGCACCATCCGCCCGACCAACGGCGTGACCCGTCAGGAAGCGGCCGTGATGATCGGCAGAGCGCTGGGTCTTGACGTAAGCGGCGCGGATCAGTCCGTGCTGAACCAGTTCAGCGATCAGGATTTGATTCAGAGCTGGGCAAGACCAACCGTGGCACTGATGCTGTCGCGCGGTTATATCCAGGGCAGTGACGGGGCTTTCCGGCCGGAGGATCCGATCACCCGTGCCGAGCTTGTTACTATTTTAAATAATATGATTGCTATCTATGCGACCGAGGAAGGCGGCAGTGTTTCGGGCAGCTACGGCAACAAACTGGCCGTTGTAAAATCGTCAACCACCTTTAACGGCGTAACCCTGGGCGGTCTGGTAATCAGTCCGCAGCTTTCGGGAAAGGTGAACTTAAACAGCGGCACCCAGATTAACGGAAATCTGTATAACCTGTCCTCCAACGTTACGCTGAACACGGCGGGCGCAACGGTGGATTCGATGACCAATTCCGGCGGAACGGTCAACAACGGCAAGAACAATTACAGCGGCGGCGGCAGCAGCGGCAGTAACCGCGGCAACGGCGGCGGCAGCAGCGACACCACGACCTACCGTGTGACCTTTATGGCAAACGGCGGTAACTTTGGCCTGGAGTCCTCCTATACCATCAGCTGCAGCCGTTCCAGCACGTATCGTGTCAATGCGCCCAATAACCCAACCAGAACGGGTTACACCTTTGTCGGCTGGTACTTTACCCAGACCGGCGCTAATGAACTGGATCCCGACCAGGCCGTAAATATGAGTGCACTGGTTTCCGGCAACACCATTTTGTATGCAGGCTGGGATAAGATTTCCGGCAAATACGGTGATGTTCTTCCGGCAACCGGCAAGGACGTAGCCGGCACCGGAAAGTCCGCAACCGAGCTGATGACAAACGTCTTGCTGGACGGTACGAATACCGCAGATCATTACCGTGCAACGGGCGCATTGAAATATGTGAACGATTATGAGGGCGCGCCGAGCCTGAGCAAGGAGGGCAACTTCCTGGCGCTGACCTATACCCTGCCGTCCAGTTTGGAAACTCCGGCCAACGCGGTCGTAACCAGTACGTTCGGCGGTTCGGAGTCCGAGCAGGAGTATAAGAGCTTTACCAATAGCAACCGCAGCTTTACGCGCGTGTTCTATGTCACTGCGGCAACCAAGAAGAACGAGATTGTCTTTAGCGTGGATTTGACCGGCGAAGGCAAGCGGGACGATCTGCATGAGATTGTAATTGATATCACAAGACTGACGCTGGACGCAAATTCCGTGGTATCGGAAACGGTAACCAATGAAGAGGAGTTTGCGGCAGCACTGGCAAAGGAAAAAGTCAACCAGGTTGTTGTGGACGGCACCGTAACGCTGAAGGATAACACGGTCTATGCGGCCGCCGGTGTACGGAAAACGGTGGTGCTGAGCACGCCGCTGCAGGTTGCGGCAGGTGCTGCGGTTACCCTGAAGAATCTGGACTTTAAGACGGCAAAGGATCAGACACCGGATAGCATTGTTATGAACGAGACGGCAGAACCGGCGCCGACTGAGGCACCGCCTGCGCCGAGTACATCACCTGCACCGACTGAGGCGCCGCCGGCGCCGAGCACATCACCGGCACCGACCGAGGCACCGCCGGCGCCGAGCACATCGCCGGCACCGACCGAATCACCGGCAGTGTCCGATGCGCCGGTGACGTCCAGTGCACCGGTAACGTCCAATGCGCCGGCAGCATCCGGCGAAAAGACTGTGCTTGCGGCAGAAAACAAAGCTGCGGCACTGACCGTGGAAGGCTGCAGCGTGCGCGGCACTTACCGAAAGGGTGCGATTGCATCCTTGCAGGTGGATGATCTGACTGTAAAGAACAGTATGTTCTATGGCAGCGAGGGCTGCGGCATTGACTTTGCCGACGTTGTCAATTCTGCGACGGTAGAGGGCAATACCTTTGACGGCTACAATATGGCATTGTCTTACGGTCCGGTTGAAGTAAGCCTGAAAAAGAATGCGTTTTTAGACAACGTGACCGATGTGTCCTTGACGGACGTGTCCAACCGTTTGCCGGATCTTTCCGAGAATTATTATAAGGACGGCGCTGTTGTTGTGGGCGGTGTTGCAATTGTCAGCCCGGCCTACACCGATGAAAAGTGCACCAAGTTAGACAGCAAAATTGCGGAGGGTGCATACCTGTTTATTGATGACGGTGCGCCGGTAAACGCAGCAAGTGTTGATAAACTGGAACTGCCGACCGGCAGTACGATGACGGTTCGGGTGGTTCCGATGGATGCGCGCAGCACGGAAGTTATCATCAACGATGAGGCGAAAGCCGCACCGGCAACCGTAGTTTTGGATCGGAACATGACCTTAAAGATTCAAATCGGCAGCTTTGTGCATAACATCACCGTGATGGGGGAGACCCCGGCGGTACCGCAGCCTTAGGTATATGAGGCCTGTGGCCCTAAAACCAGTGAGGGAAAGAAAAAGCTCAGCCCGGCATCGCCGGACTGAGCTTTTTTGTTTGTGCAACCCAAAACCAATTACACTGTTTCGGTAAAACGGTTTGTGATGCCGGTTTAAAATACAACCACCAAGAGCATTTTAAAATCCTCCGCGCCCATTACGGCGTGCGGATGCTTTGCCGGCATAACGATGGATTCTCCTTCGGTCAAAAAATATTCAGCGCCGTCAATGGTGATTTTTCCTTTTCCGTCAAGACAAGTTACAAACGCATCGCCGCCCGACTCATGGGTGCTGATCTCCTCGCCTTTTGAGAACGCAAACAGTGTGATGCTTACCGCGTCATTCTGCACAAGGGTCTTGCTCACAATCTGCCCCTCCTGATACGAAACGGCATCTTTTAACGTTAAAACCTCTGATTTGCGGATGTTTTTCATAATTTCCTGCATGATATCGCTCCTCTCAAATGTAAGATTTACTGATTTTATCATTTATTATACCACGATTATACCATATTATAGGAAAAATCCCAAGAGATTTCCGGCAACAAAACCTAATTTTTTAAAAAGAATTGCAATTTTGCACATTTTGTAATATAATGGCAGTGGGGAAATTGGTATCTGCACGCAGGCGCCGAATCGGCGTATTTTGTTTTGATACCATAGTATTTTTGGGAGGGTATTATGAAAAAATATGAGGAAAAGCCCGGCGTCACGCAGGACTTATTTTGTTGGGTTTCCGATGCGGCTTTTGCAAGATTTCAAAGCTTTTGCCGTAACGTTCTTGGAACAGAGGTGGACGAACTGCCGTCGGAACAGAGTATCTTTATGAGGCAAAGCCTCTCCATTGTTTTTTTCGCTACAATTTTATTTTTGCTGACAAACGGTTTGTATCTTGTCAAAAACATCGTGTGTGATACCATGATTGTGATTGACATGATACCGCTTTATATGATGGTTACAGCCTCTCTCGCGATGCTGATTTTCTTAATGTTTCAAAAAAACTACGGTTCTTCGCTGTCAAGATTTGTTTTGCTTGCATTCTATACGGTGGTGATTGCAAGCGTTACCGTTTTTATGGTTTCCTGTAATTTTCACAAAATCGGTCTTTCGATTTCCATGTGCTATCTCTTTGTTATCATGATTGCGCCGACGTACCGCTTGTTTGATACCGTTGTCATATGCATTTTAATATCGGTCAGCTGGTGGCTGCCCGGCAAGCTCCCTTATGCGGAAAACTATAATTTGTTTAAGCATTTTTTGCTGCGTTTTTCCATTGTTGCCGGATTCATTGCGGTTCGTTCGGTCTTTCTCCGCCAATCCTCCAATGAGAGATATATTAAAGAAATGAGTAATTCTTTTATCAAGCTTGCGTACAACGACATGATGACGGGCACGCTGAACAAAAAGGCGATGGAGACATACTGTGCCTTTGTTGCAGAAAAAATGATGCCCAAAAAGGTCAGCGTAATCATCTATGACATTGACTATTTCAAGTCATATAACGATCATTATTCCCACATCAAGGGTGATGAGGCACTCAAACTCGTCGCCAAAAGCGTGGTTGGCGTTCTTGAAAGATTTGACGGATATCTCTTTCGCTTTGGCGGCGAGGAGTTTGTTGTGATCCTGCCAAACGTCGCGGAGGATGCGGCACGTCGTATTGCGTGCGAGCTTCTTGACGCGGTGCGTAAGGCTGGCATTGTACGGGGCGACCTGCCGGGAAGGCGTGTTGTGACCGCCTCGTTCGGCGTTGCCTGCGGAACCGGCGAAGAGCTGCGCGATTATTCTTTGATTGCAGAGGCGGATAAGCAGCTGTATATTTGTAAAAACGGCGAAAAGGACTGCGTTGCGGTCAATGGTGCAGTGTTTCAATAGAGAACCCAAGTCCGATTTTTTTATCATATCCCGCGGTGTTTCTTCATATATATTACCAAAGCATGGATCATGATAAGAAATGAGGGAATGAATAATGGAAATGAACCTGGTCAAAGAGAATATAAAAACCGGAGAGATTGTCTGCCAGAAGTACAGTCAGACCATGGCAGAGAGCGATGTAATTGTGCCGGATACAAAGCCGGATATCCAAAAGATTCTGGAGGTCAGCGGAACAGTCTGCATCACCAAAAAGATGCTGCAGCAGGACAAAGCCTTTATCCAGGGCATCATTAAAATGAACGTTTTATACCTCCCGGAGGATGATGAAAACGGACGAATCCGAAGCCTTTGTGCCGATCTGGAGTTTAACCATTCCTTAGACTGCCGCGGTGCGGCGGCCGACATGCAGCTTTTTGCCGAGGCGGTTCCGGAAAGCTTTGACGCCACCTTAATCAACGGGCGGCGGCTGAACCTGCGCTGCGTTTTGGGAATCAGCGTCAAGGTGGTGCGGCCAATGCTGCTCTCTCTTACCACCGGGGTGGAAAACGCGGATGATATCGCCCTGAAAAAGGAGCGGTTTCGCTTTATCAGTGACACGGACGGGTGTGAATGCCAGATTATTCTGCGTGATCAGCTTGCGCTGCCGGCCGGAAAACCGGCCATCGGCGAGATTCTGAAGGTAACCGCCGTGCCGACCGGAACCGAGCTTTGTCTGATGGAAAATAAGGCTGTTGCAAAGGGTCAGGTGCGAATCGCTACATTATATAATAGCGAAGAGGATCACAGTCTGCAGTTTATGGAACACACACTTCCCTTTACAGAAATTTTGGATGTGGACGGTGCCGCCGAGGGGATGCAGGGCGACGCGGATTATCACCTCAGCGACATGTACTACGAAATCCGTGATGACGCGGACGGCGAGGCGCGTAATCTTGGAATTGAGCTGGTACTTTGTGTCAATGTTCGCGGCAGTGAGATCACCGAAATTGATGCAGTGACCGATGCGTATTCTTTAAACAGCGGCCTGGATCTGACGACCAAAAGCTATCATATTGAGCAGCTTTTAGATCACAGCAGCGCGGAGATCTCGCACAAGGATCAGGCGCAGCTGCCGCCGATGCTGCCGCGGCTGAAACAGGTCTGCGATGTCAGTGCCAATGCCAAAATTGACCGCGTCCTGGCAGAAAACGGGCAGGTCACCGTATTTGGCACGGTACACACCAATATCTTATATCTTACCACCGATGAAAGCACCCCTGTCTGCGGTTTTCATCACGTTTCGGAATTTTCGCAGAGCTTTGCGGTGGATGGCGCCGGCCGCGATACCGCCTGTGATGCGCAGGTATTTTTAAACCATGTCAGCTATACCCTAAGCGGTGATGACAGTCTGGAGCTGCGTTTTGTTTTGGGACTGCACCTCAAATCCTTAAAGACCGGCGAAACCGTATTGGTTGACACCATGGCGCCCTTTGCCCTGGAGGAAAACACCAAGCCCTTCGGCATTGTCCTGTACTTTGTGCAAAAGGGCGACAGCCTTTGGAATATCGCAAAGACCTACCACACCACGGTTGAGGAAATCAAGACGCAAAACCAGCTGGAGAGCGATGTCATTCATCCCGGTCAGCAGCTGAAGATGATGGCAAAGTGCGCCGGATAGCGCAGAGCCGCACCGGCGATTCAGGCAGGGATTGCGACCGGGCAGTGCGGCAGCCCTGCTATGTACTCACAATAAAAAAGGACTCTTTTTTGCAAAAAAATGCGAAAAAGAGTCCCTTTTCATCTTTGTTTTTATGCTTCCGCTGCTTCTTCGGCGGTCTCTTCCAGGATCTCCTGATACTTTTTCAGGATGCTGCTGTGAAGAATCTCACGCGTTTCCGCATTGATCGGATGGGCAATATCTTTAAAGTCGCCTTCCGGCGTCTTACGGCTGGGCATTGCGATAAAAAGCTTGTCCTGTCCCTCAATTACCTTGATGTCATGTACCACAAACGCGTCGTCAAACGTCACGGACACAACCGCTTTCATTCTCCCCTCTGCATTGATCTTTCTCACCCGGATGTCTGTAATCTGCATACAAGTTCCTCCCCTTTACCAGTTGTCATGTTCTGGATTTAAATTGTGTTTTATGTAAAATTTTTGATTATAATTTTTCCTGATAATTTACAAGAAATGATTGAAAAGCCAATGGGTATGTGGTAAAATGTGTGTTAAATAAAGCATTTTCAACCAGATTCAGGAAGGAAGGTTTTTTGATGCAACAGTTTCAAATGTCTAAGCTCAAACCAGGCTCCTATATTCATATGATTGGCATCGGCGGCATCAGCATGAGTGCGCTGGCGCATATGCTGCTTGATTTCGGCTACCACGTATCCGGCTCCGACCTTAAGAGCTCCAACCTTACCGATGATCTCCGTGCGCGCGGCGCAGAAATCTTTCTCGGTCAAAGCGCCGATCATATCACAAATCCCGATGTTGTGTGCTACACCGCTGCGATCGCGGCAACCAACCCGGAACTTCAAAAGGCGCGTACCCTCGGTGTGCCGGTGATCGAGCGTGCCGAACTGCTCGGCGCACTGATGACGCTGTATGAGCATCCCATCGCCATTGCCGGAACCCATGGGAAAACCACCACCACGTCCATGATGTCGCTGGTTCTTCTTGCGGCAAACACCGACCCGACCGTATTGGTCGGCGGAGAACTGCCGCAAATCGGCGGCAACTTCCGTCTCGGCAAGCGGGACTACCTCGCTTTTGAAGCCTGCGAATACGTCGAGAGTTTTCTGCACTTTCATCCATTTTTGTCTATCATCACAAACGTTGAGGAAGACCACTTGGATTATTTTAGTGATATTAACCACATTATATCATCTTTTCAAAAATTTGCAAGACTTACTTCCCCCTATGGATGCATTATTGTTTGTTCTGACGATAAACACGCAACTCAAGTTGTGCAAAATGTCGATAAAAAAATCATTTTTTACGGAATAAAAGAAAAAAATGCGGACTACACCGCCGCAGAGATTCAGTATGACGCCATGGGCTGCCCCCGTTTTACGGTGCGCCGCCGCGGCGAAGATGTGATTGATATCTGCCTAAAAGTCGCAGGAGAACACAATGTTTTAAACGCCCTGGGTGTGTTCGCCGCCGCTGACTTTTTGGGGATTGCGCCGGAGGCCATCAAAGAGGGGCTGGAGAGCTTTACCGGAACCAAGCGGCGGTTTGAGCATATCGGCAGCTACCGCGGTTGTGATATTGTGGACGATTACGCGCACCACCCGACCGAAATCGAGGCCACATTAAAGACCGCAAAGTCCATGCACTATCAAAATACCTGGGTTGTGTTCCAGCCGCACACTTACAGCCGTACCAAAAGCCTTCTTGCTGACTTTGCGCGTGTTCTGCCGCTGGCGGATCATGTGATGATTGCGGACATTTATCCGGCAAGAGAACGTTATGACGGCACGATTCACGCCTGCGATTTGGCCTTTTTGATTCCTGGCGCAATTTATATGAGCGACATGAACGCGATTGCACGCTATTTAAAAGAGCATGTAAAGGACGGCGATCTGTTGATTACCATGGGCGCCGGCAACGTCAACCAGATTGCGTATCAGATGGCCGCCGCCGACAAAGCATAAAAAAAGAGGGCATCTGCCCTCCTTTTTGTATGGGTGCGGTCTCGGATTCCTGATATCAGATTAAAAAACGGCAAGCACCGAGCCGTAGAATCGGGAAACCAGCACGGCGGCGCCGATAAAGGCCAGCAGCGCCAGAGCTGCGCAAACGCCGCGCCGCAGTGCGCCGTCCCGGCCGCTGCGGACTTTTTTTCGCTTTTTAACGCCGCAGCGTGCTTTTTCCACCGTCTTTACGTATGCGTTGATGACGCGCTGCGCCTCCTGTACCATATGGGTGCCGGAGGAAAATGCGCCGTGCTGCGGTTCTCCGGCAGAACGTAATATGAAAATCGCCTGTTCAATGGTATCGGAATGAATGTCGTTAATAATAACCACTTTTTTGGATGGATTTGTTTTCATCGGATTGTCCGCACCTTTCTGAGTCATTTTTTGCCGTTTTGTCTTTTTTCGGCAAAATAATTTCGCGTTTTTCTTCATGCTTATGGCTATTGTTAACACAAAAAGGACGATCTATACCAAATCCAAATACAAATTTTTCTTGAATTTTTGAAAAAATAAGAAAAATCTATTGACAAACCGCCGCATAGCTGATATAATATGACAGTCGCTTTAAAACGGGCGGGTGTAGTTCAATGGTAGAATCTCAGCCTTCCAAGCTGATTGCGTGGGTTCGATTCCCATCACCCGCTCCATTTTGTTTTTTTGCGATTGGCTTAGGCAAGCATGCGCCTGTAGCTCAGCTGGATAGAGCAACTGCCTTCTAAGCAGTGGGCCAGGGGTTCAAGTCCCTTCAGGCGCGCCAGCTACACGGTGGGTATAGCTCAGTTGGCTAGAGCGCCAGATTGTGGCTCTGGAGGTCAAGGGTTCGATTCCCTTTACCCACCCCAGTTTATATTTTGGGCTGTCGTCAAGCGGTAAGACACAGCACTTTGACTGCTGCATTCGTAGGTTCGAATCCTGCCAGCCCAGCCATTTCCTTTTTGTATATGACCCATTAGCTCAGTCGGTAGAGCACTTGACTTTTAATCAAGGTGTCCGCGGTTCGAATCCGCGATGGGTCACCATTGAAAGATTATACGAACTATTATTATAAAAATGTTTTTGTAGTAACAAGGTCGATATAATCACAAAGTAAAGCGGTTGAAACAGACCGCTTTTTTTGCTCTTAAAAATCTTGCCTTTTGGGGGCACTTGTGATATAATATAATATGTCACGCAGTTGAATATGTGTTGTAAGGCTTGCATTCGGTAAAAATGCAGGCTTGCTCGTCATTTCCTTACAACACTTGTTTCGGAATGGACTGCGTGACAACAGAGAGCACTGTCCGCGTTTTTCGTGCGTGGGTTTTTGCTCACGCATTTTTTTATTCAAAGGAGAATTTTTGAGATGAACAAAAAAATAATACCTATCGGCGTTTTATGTGCAAGTATGTTTTTCGGTACGGCTGTTTCGGCGGATATTCAGTTTAAGCTTAACACAGACACGGAAAATACAGAAAATACAAATTCCGATTCGACAGTCGGAATTAAATTGGGTGACGGATTCAGCTTTGAAGTCATAGACGCAAAAAACACAATGTACTACAAAATAAAAAATAATATGACTGATGAAATAACAGAAAAAAATCCCGATATGCTCACAAGCTACATATCGAAATTTACTGACTTCGGCGGTGATGAATGGTTTGCAAATGATGTCTTGTTACCAATGTATTTTAACATATTGTCTGGTTATGAGGACGGCACATTAAAACCATACAACCCTATCACTCCGGCAGAGGTAGCTAAGGTTATTTCTGCTACATTTGATAGTTTTTCTATTGGCAAGTCTGTTATGTGGTATGATATGTATTATAAGTATTGTGCTAAGGCGTTTACTTATGACTCGTATGCTAAAATGGGTGAGAACTATGATGATTATATGTCGAATCATCAGATGACGAGAGCAGAGATAGCATATGTCATAGCGAATTATGTAGACGCAAATTCGGGTGAATTGCAATCGTATATAACCAATGCAAAACAGGGGAATGTGGGTTCATTATCACGCTTTTCGGATTGTGGAAACATAGCCCTTGATGATGACGGAACGCTAAACGGAGATTTAAGGATAATGGGTGCAGGGTGGATACCCTCACGATATGCAGGTGCACTTTCATTCCTTGTAGACAAAGGTGTATTTCAAGGAAACCCTGACGGAACGATGTCACCAATCTCGCCTGTTTCCCGTGCGGAGGTATTTGCCCTCCTCAATCGTGTATGCAAAGCAACACCCTCATACACATCGGGACAGTTTAAGGGTGATTCTACCTCAATAAATAATGCAGATGTACCTGACAAACCCTCAACCGGAAACACCGGTAAAGCTCCGACACCTTGGAGTGGAGGACAAACAACAGACTATAATGCTTGGCAGTCACGCCAGGGAATGACCATAAATCTCACGGATGGAACAAGAGGCAGAGCAAAAGTCGGTGACACTGTCGTCACAGCAGACGGAACTTCATATTATCTTGACCATACGGGAATATTTGTCGGAGATACGGAGGTAGCAGGTGTAGGTTTACCAGTAGCAGCAGACCTCGGTCGCCTAAACTCAATTGGGTATCCAATTCAGAATGGTGTAAAACCAGATACACACGAATTTGGTTGGATTTCTTCAGATGTAAGCACCGGCGGTCACGAATACAAGGTCTTTGCAAAGACCGGTGAAGGACACTGGGATACAGAGTGGGGAGCTATAATGGACGCAACTAAGCCTGCAGAGCCTGGTACAGATGGTCAAATATCAGACAACGGATACTGGCAGTACTCAGAGGCAATGGGTGGACAGTGGATGTGGGTTGCTCCACTATAATAAATAATGGTATAGCATTCAAAAACCAAAGGGGTTACAAAGAGTATTTAACCACTTGGCACTCAAAAGTTAAGGGTGTGTTGCGAGCACACCCTTAACTAAGCCAATTTAACTATCAGAGAGTAACATTAACAAGCACAATTAAGTAGCATAAAAATGGGAGTACACCATATACAATGCCACAAGCGATAGCAACTCTAATCAAGTTATAAAATCTTGAGTTCATAGTAAAAACACCTCCGAGTAATTAAAATAAAATGTGGGTTTTATCTAAATTATCATAGGTATAAAAACATTATAACTCAAGATATCAGAAGTGTCAAGTGTTAAATAAATGGTGAGTCGAGGATTTAATTCCAAGACTCACCGAATAAAAAAGCAATCAACTAATCAAAAATTCAAAAATCTAAATAAGGAGGCAAAAGCAATGAAGTTGAAAAGAATACTAAGCGCAATATTATGTGCAGCTTTATTGTTTACAGGAACTACACTACCGGTAGATGCAGCAATCAGCTTCAACGGTGGCGGTGGTAATACATATCCCGGTTCCGGAGCAGGCAAAGCAAACTGGGCGTGGTCACCAGGTCGTATAAGCAGTAGATTCGGATACAGATAAAACAAGGTATCAGATGAAAAAATCCGATACCTTATTTTTATGCTTAAAGTGAGGCTATAATCATCAGTTCACTGAAAATATCCTCGACCGCCTTGTCAGAGCCGTATTTTAATATGAGTTCGGCAACGAATCGCGGACTTGCTTTTCCGTCCGCTAATTTTTCAAGCCTTTGAATTATGGGATAACAGGGGCAACCCAAATTATCACAAAAATTAAACAGGCTGACATAACAGTGCTTGCAAGTCTTGAATGTTCCGCCGTTGCTGTCGGCTGAAAACATCGCTAACATATTCCGTCTTAACTTATTCACTTTTCCACCCCCTTTTTGAATGTTTTGTAATTTATTATGTTTTCATAATCGCATTCGGGTTTTGTGACAAGTATTGTTTTTTCATATGCAAGCTCATAGCCCTGCACTTCTTCCAGTGCGTTAGGATAACTGCACTTGAAAACTACGGGGCGTTTAATTCCGCGACTGCAACGAAAAATCCTAATTCCGGTGGGATAATATTTAAGCCGACCGCCTTTTATGATTCGCTTGTTTTGACCGCCGTTTGCTCCCTCAACCGTTTTTACATAATTTGCTGAATTTATGTCGTTTATGTTTGCCTGTTCCAAATCTATATCGCATAAATACGCCGTGAGATATAAGCCGATATTATCTACATTATCAATATTGTTTATTTTCGTAAAGCCGTGCCCCCAAATTTCCGCAAGTTTTTCATTTGGAATGAACGGAGCTTTTTTATCAAAGAATAAAAGCTCGTGAGCGTGAAACGCCCCACGCCCCTGCGGTTCAATCGCTGAAATGTATTCAAACGGCTGATTTTTCAAGTAGTATTTAAGCCTCATATGAAATTTTTTGATGTCATTATAAAGCTTTTTGCTGTCGCACATATTTTCCCGATATGTAAGCGTAATGAATTTGATTTTTCTGCTGTCGGTGCTGTTTGCATTTATTAAATCACGCAGTTTAGACATCGACTGTTTTATGCTGTCGGTGTTTTCCTCTCGGCGTTCCGTGTGATTAAATTTCCGCACTTCGCCCGTGTCAACAACGACATATGAATCCTTGTCGATTTTTTGAATCGTCTGCGGTGTGTTTCGGCTCATCATTCTGATTTCGACTATATTTCCCGTGCGTTTTACTCTGACGGGAACATCAACTCTGATAACCGCTTTACTGTTGTCGATACGTTCAATATTCGCCACAAAATCACCCCCTTGAAATCTGCTAATGTTAAAGAATAATCAAGTAAATACTCCGCCGATGGCGGAGGGCGGAGGCTTGACGGCTTTGCTCCGCTCACGCTCGCTCCGCCGCCTGCACCGTCCGCCGAAATTCCGTTAATTAACGGCGATTCTAACATTACAACCGATTACCGCCTCAACAGGAACGCCAATGTTCATCAGAATGATGTTCCCGAAACGATTGACTAAACGGGTTTTGTGCCAGATACCGTTTTTATCCAAAATTTCAAATGGCACACCAATATCCAGTCCGCCCAGGTTGTTACCGTTTCTGAACGAAATGTCAATCATACCAAAATAATAATTGACCGCCAAAATGCCGTAAAGGTACTGCGTCATACCTTATCACCCCCTTTTCTGTGATTAGAAATTTCAATGAAGAAAAATTGATCGCCCTCAAATGCCGAAACTTTCAATGTTCTGAATTGATGTATTCGCTTATAGAGATATTGTGAAATATCATCGGGATTTTCAAGCGATTTTTTCGGTGTGTTGATTTTCTTTGCAATTTTGTAAACGAATTTTTTCGGTGTTGAATACTGCGGCAACAAAATTTCATTTATCTGCGGTTTTTCGATACCAATTTCGTCAACAATTTCCGTTAAAACGCAACATAAAATAAACGCAATTTTATTGTAGGTTTTTACAATATTTGCAAGCTGAATAAAATTCATAATTCCTCCTTATTTCCCACCGTCTCCCCTTAATTTTTTTAATTCAATTCAATATCGTCATCATTGGTAAAAAGTGTTATCCCTTTTGCTTTTGCGGCGATTTTTTGCTCGCCTGTTTTGAAATCCGTATAAATTTTAGCCGTATCGTCGACAAATGCGACGAACACAAAATCGAAGTTGCTGTTTCTCGTTGCCAAAGCCTCGTTTGTGATGTCAATTCCTTTGCCCTCGAGCTTGACCGAAATTTTTTCAAACCCCGATTCAGCCGTTGTAACTTCTGCAACTGTGTACTTTTCATCGGTCGGCTTGCCGTCCTTGAAAACCGCTTTTTCTGATTGCGAAACCAAGATGAACTTTTCCGCTTCCAACAGCTGAGCGATTGAAAATGTAATGTTTTTTACTGTAATTGCCATAATTTTTTTACTCCTTTTTATTTTTTTCTGATTTGCTCGTCAGCAAATCGGATTTCTCGAGAAACAGGCGATACTCATCGGCGTGAGCGGAGATATATTTTTTTATTTCATCAACGAAAATTCCCCCGGCGAACTGCCGTGCGACGCTGTCCGAAATTCCAAAATTCATTTCCCCACCCCCTCAAATGATGTTTTTTATCACCTTGTATATTCATTATACATCACAAGAAAGGAAAAATATATAATAACTTCGCTTGACAGTTTATCACTTAGTATGATATAATATATCACAAGAGGAGTTGAGAGAGCTATGAATAAACCAAGATATAAAATTGATAACAAAAAAATAGGACAGCGTTTGGCGAAACTGAGAAATGACAGTGGACTGTCACAGACGGATTTGGGAATCAAGTTGGAAGAATTAAGAAACGGAAACGAATTGATTGATGACGCCGACAGGGACTTAAATATAAAAAACTCTATTTCGCAGTTAGAAAGAGGAGCAAAAGGGCTGACCGTTGAGAATGCCGGTTTATACGCTGAATGTTTTGGTGTTTCTCTTGATTATCTCTATTGCCGTTCTGACGATTGGAAACCGTATAATAAGAATATAAAGGAAGTATTACATCTGAGCGATAAAGCTATAAACAATATAGTTGATTATTTCAATTCTAACAATCAAGAGGGCAATCCCAGTTTTGACCTTTTTAATTTAATGATAGAAAATGATTCGTTTTTCTATATTGTCGGAAAAATATTTGAACACATATTGATGTTTCATATTGATGAATTTAACGCAATCGAAAAGTCGGCAACAGATGGCAATGCCTCTGAATTTTTGGCTGATAACAAGAATTATGAGCTGTGGAGATTCAGCAAAGATATGATTGATGTTTTCGAGCACACATATGATGAATTATTTGAAAATGAAAAAACAAAGCAGTCTATAATTGAATTGGCACAGCTGGCAAGAGTAGAGCAGAAGTCAAGCAATCGGGAAAGAATATATAATAATACAGCGAAAGGCGGGGATATAATATGAACGCTGTAATTTACGCAAGGTATTCAAGCGAACGGCAAACAGAGGCAAGCATTGAGGGGCAGTTAAAGGTTTGCTATGATTATGCGGAAAAACAAGGTTATACTATAATCGGCGAATATATCGACCGAGCTTTGACAGGGCGTAACACCGACAGACCGCAATTTCTGAAAATGATAAAGGACAGTTCAAAACAGGAATTTCAAATTGTTTTGGTGTATCAGCTTGACCGCTTTTCGAGGAATCGTTATGACAGTGCGACATACAAGGCAAAGTTAAAGAAAAACGGCGTTCGCGTTGTATCGGCAAGAGAAAATATATCCGATGACGCGTCCGGCATTCTGATGGAATCCGTTTTAGAGGGAATGGCGGAATATTACAGTCGTGAACTGGCACAAAAGGTAACAAGGGGAATGAATCTGAATGCGGAAAAATGTTTGTATAACGGCGGCACTGTTCCGTTCGGTTATAAAATAGTCGATAAAAAATTTGTCATTGATGAACACACCGCCCCGTATGTCAAAAAAATATTTGAAATGTATTCAACGGGAAACACAATAAAAGAGATTATCACATATCTGAATGCAAGGAACATTAAAACATCAACAAACACAAAGTTTAATTACAGTTCGTTGCATACGATGTTACATAACAGAAAATATATCGGCTTTTACAAATTCGGCGATGTTGAGGTAAAGGATGGAGTGCCGAGGCTGATAAGCGACAAGCTTTTTGAAAAGGTACAAAGAGAATCGCTGAAAAATCATAAAGCCCCTGCAAGAGCAAAGGCGATTGAGGAATACATATTGACCACAAAATTATTTTGCGGATATTGCAAGGAAATGATGGTAGGTGTCAGCGGAACATCGGGGAACAAGAAAAAGTTTTGTTATTACAGTTGCAACAAGGCGAGAAGAAAGCTATGCAATAAAAAGAATGTATCAAAAGATTATTTGGAGGATTTGGTTGTCAATCAGTGCCGTGAGCTTTTAACCGATGAAAACATCTTGAAAATTGCAAAAGAAGTTGTCAAGCAAAGTCGGAAAGATGACAGCTATTCAGAGATAGAATATCTTGAAAAAGCGATAAACAAGCTGAACAAAGAAAAAAAGAATTTGATGACAACATTAAAAAGCTGTGATATTGAAAGTGTCAAGCAAGATATATTTTCTGAAATCGGTAATATAAATGAAGAAATAGCGGATTTTGAAAAACAGATGTCAGAAGTAAAAAATAATATGGTTGTTGTGGAAGAAACGGAAGTTATATTCTTTTTGTCAAAGTTGAAAGACGGAAACATCAACAGTCTTAAATACAGAAAACTTTTGGTAAACATATTTGTAAATCAGATTTTCTTGTATGATGATAAAATAACATTTATATTTAATACGGGAAAAGAGCCGGTAACACTGCCCGAAAAATTTTTGGAAGAATACGAAAAGGAGCACAAAATCCGTTCTGATTTGCAAAAAACGGGCTCACCACGTCGGAGCAAGCTATATATCGCTTGCTCTGATTTTTTATGCAAAAATCAGAGCTCACTCATGCCGCTGCTCCTCCTTTTTCGCAAAAAGGCACGCTCGGCTCAACTGCTCACTTGTAAACGCGCTCGCAACGTTTCGCTGTCGCTACCACCTTTTTGCGAGTGCGCCTGCGGCGCGAATATCTTTATGGTTCGGCAAAGCCATTGTCGGAACGGACTTTGCTCCGTTCCGATTTTTTTACTTATTACCTATTTTCATCCTTGATTTGCAAAAGAACAATCGATCCGACAATCAAGCCGATGCCGATCACTTGCAGGATGCCCAGCGGCTCCTTTAAAAACAGGGCGCTTACCGCTGCTGCGGTGACCGGCTCGATGCAGCAAATGACCGCCGCCTTTGAGGCGGCCGTTTTCTTTAGTCCGATTGTGTAAAAAAAGAACGGGAACAGGGTCCCTACCGTTGCGAGCAGTAAAATATAAATCAACGAATTGACATTTTTTCCAATCAATCCGACCGTCTGCGGAATATCCGCAATCAGAAGAGCTCCCAATGCGGCAAAAAGAACATTGTATACAAGCAGAGTTATTCGATCGTATTTTTTTAATACAATCTTTCCCATGATGCTGTATAGGGAATACGCGATTCCCGAACATATGCCGAAGGCAATCCCTTTTGCGTTCCATAATCCGCCGTTTTGTTCCAATACGCCGCATACCAGCGCACAGCCGCAAACGGCAAGCAAGATGCAGCATAGCTTTTTTGGCGTAATCCGCTCATGAAAAAAGATGGCTGAAAAAACAAGCACCCAAATCGGCGACGTATACAGCAGCACGTCCGATACGGCAACCGATGTCAGATTCATACTCAAAAAATAAAACATTGACATCGCAAGAGAGCTTCCGATCCCGATCAAGGCAAAAATCCAAATGTCCCGCAGCCGAATCTTGAGTTTGTCCTTGTCCGTGACAAAGACAAGCAAAAAAACAATGCAGGCAGAGGAAATCCAGCGCAGTGCCGCAACCTGAACCGATGAAAATCCCATGCTGGTCAACCTGTTTACGAAAATTCCCAAAACGCCCCACATCATTCCGGCAAGCAGGATTACCACATCATAAATACCAATCATTTTCTCCGGCTCCTCTCCGCGCGTTTGTTCGACAATTTTACGCAAATATATCACAGACCGTGCCATCTGTCAAGTTATAAGTCGAGAAGTCTTCTGATATTACCCTGCGCCGTCAAAAACAGGGTTGCGTTATCGGGGAAATCCGTATATAATAGGATTTGGACGGCAAGCAGCAAAAGGGGAATGATACGAATGAAAGAATTTTATACCACTGTCGCCGGCGCGGCAGATGCGGAATTTGTGGAAAAACGATCCCGGTTTATTGCGCATGTGCGCCCGGTAGAGCATGAGGCTGATGCGCTGGCATTTTTAAATCAGTGCAAACAGGAATACTGGGACGCTACCCATAATGTTTACGCCTACTGCCTGGAGGAAAACCAGCTGATGCGATACAGTGACGACGGCGAACCCGGCGGCACAGCCGGATTGCCCGTTTTGGACATTTTAAAACGGGAGGGGCTGAGCAATCTGATTGTCGTGGTGACGCGGTACTTCGGCGGCATTTTACTCGGCACGGGAGGACTGGTACACGCCTATTCCAAGGCGGCCAAGCTGGGCATAGAAAGAGCCGGCATTGCGGATCAAATCCTCTGTCGCGCTCTGACACTGCACTGTGCCTATCCGCTTCTCGGCAAACTGCAAAACCTGCTTGCAGGGTGGGATAACCTGATCCGCACCGAGCCGGTCTATACGGACGCGGTCTCTCTGCCGGTTTATATTCCGCTGTGCGAGGCCGAAGGATTTTGTAAAAAGATGATTGACCTCACCAACGCACAGATTCAAATTGAAGAAGGCGCGCTCTGCTGGCAAAGCAAGGTGCGCACTGCCGCAGCATCGGACGAGGCGTAGGCGAAAAGAAATCGGAACTACGATGGAAAAGGCGAATTTCGGCAGCCTTTGCGGCTCGTCACTTTCGGTGCGCTTGGGCGCAGGAAGTGACGGCGGTGATCAGAATCTGTTCTGTTAAAATAGATATGTTACAATAAAAAAAGACAACAACCTAAAAAAGTG
>OLOI01001138.1_pt1 | contig 23734 bp, 19 predicted proteins | sample 1672131 | NCBI WGS metagenome assembly OLOI01 (sample SAMEA3136651, study PRJEB25190) | human gut metagenome
AGTATAGGATACCACTTTCGTTGTCTCATAAAGATAGCTTAGTTCCTGTCCATCATAAGCATATGGATATTCTTTACGCAGGATGTTCCCTGCTCCATTGATATCGGCATTGATGAAAAGACCCTTGTCTGTTTTATATATGCCTCGGTGCACCCTCTTCCCCGAAAAAGTATGGTTTGTCGTATCACCTTTTTTATAGGCAGGAATGGCATCTAAGTCCAGCAGACTTGCTCTTGATGTATAACTCTCTTCCCGAATGACAACCGGTATCCCCCACTGACATGAAGTTAATCCCTGCCGGAAGAAATACCGGCATTCAGCCTCTGCATAAAGGATACCGGCTGTGGATTAAAACAAAGTTCTGGTTCATAAAAAAGACAGAAGGAATCCTTCTGTCTTATGTTGCTATTCTTTTGGTTTTCCAATTTTTTCACTTGCTTCTTTCTGAAAATGCTGTTCAGAGATTATTCTATTGGCATTCTAAAATTCCTTTGCTAATTGTCTATGATATGTCCTTAATGCTTCTTGAAAAGTAAGTCCTATATTTTTTGCTTGGTTAAATTTATCTCTCATTTCTTTTCGAAATTCTCCCCTTTCACTTGAAGAGTATGCATTTTTGTTTTCTTCATAAAAAATATAATATCGCTCCATTGTTTCCATGCACTTATGCAGAACCATAGAAAGATAACCTTCCGGATTTTTTTCTTGTAGCATGAACCATGGATTATATTTAAGGGTTTTGTATAATAAAAAAGAGTCATCTTCTCCTTCTTTTCCGAAGATGATATCGTATTTTCTATCATCAGGCTTATTTTCTTGAATAGCATAATATAATTTGATTCTTTTTGTTGGGTATAATCCAATCAATTCTCTTTCTTCTTTTGTTAGGTTGGGTAGCCAAAATTGTTTTTTATCTGGTTGTTTCTCAAATCTTGACAGAGAACCAGATAGATTTGCTAACTGACATAGAGCGTCATAATACCCATATCCATTTAATCGAAGTAAATCAATTGTGTCAAAAGATTTATTACAAACAAAACAATGAGCCGTATTTGTATTTTCGTAAATAAAACAAGAGCCATAGTGTTGATCGTTATGATTCAAATGGTCCGGGCATAAAATTGATTTTCTACAACCTGTATTTTGATATTCTATCCCTAAAAAATCACATACATTGTAAATGGGAACTTCCTCTAGTAATTCTCTTTTGTCCTCGTCATTAAATAGCAGCATTTTAAAACTCCTCTCTTCTTTATTCTTTTTCTCTTATAAAGAATGATATTTTGAGACAAAAGATAAAAATTATCAAACACATGCAGAAAACCGCAGCCAACCCTAGTTGCCTGCGGATGAATGCCGCTTCTCTTTGACTTGACAATAACATAGAATAAATATATAATCTACGCATAAACAAAACATAGAAAGGAAATAATCCATGAGTAAGAATAGCTATAATACAAGTACACATACAACAGAACAAAATAACCATCATAGTAATCAAGGAAATCCTAATAATGCTGCACATACAGCAAACAATAACAACCATGCAAATCAGTGTAATCCTAATAATTCAGCATATCATTCGAATCGTGGAGGAAAGTAATAATGGCACGACTTAAAAGCGATAACGTACAAATCAATATTTCCATCCCGTCCGAGTGGAAAAAGGAACTTGAAAACCTTGCACGTATCTATTCTGTTGAGGAGGGTGAAACTATCACATTTCTTGATTTGATGCGTAGAGGTATTCAGGAAAAATATCAACTTGGAGAACAAGCTCATGAGTGAGGAACAATATCATTCAGCATCATATTGTAAATATCTGATACAGTATCACATCATCTGGTGTCCGAAATTCAGATTTTCGGTATTAAAAGGCAATGTAGAGGATACCTTGAAACAGATATTACAGAAAATCTGTGATGATTATAATTATCACATTAAGGCACTTGAAGTGATGCCTGACCATATACATATTTTCATAGATGTTCCGCAGACGGTTGCTCCCTGTGATGTTGTAAGGACACTAAAAAGTATCAGTGCTGTCGAATTATTTAGAGTATTCCCAAAATTAAAACAGTTCTATGCGAAATGTGGTGTTCTATGGTCAAGAGGATATTTTGTGTCAACAGTTGGACATATAAGTGAAGCTACAGTGATTAAGTATATCGAGGAGCAGAAAAATGATAAGTGATGAAGAATATAAAAAACTTCTAAAACAATTTCATAAACTTTCTGACAGGCATATTTTGGTTGTTGAGACCGATATGCCTTATTCCGATGTACTTAAAGTTGTGATCCTTTCTGATAAGATACGCAAAGCAGGTAATGAGCTTGTTAGTTTTATGAGAAAGAATTATGACCAGCTTATACGTACTAAAAGATATTGCAAGTTGCTAAAACTCTATGGTTCTACCAAGGATAAAAAGAAACGTAAGGATTTAGCTGATCAACTTAACGAAATGCAGAAAGCCTATAATGTCACATGGGATTATTGCAGAAAATCTATGATTCCTATAGGCAAGAAATATGGAATCGATGCTGTATTTGCATTAACAAAAGCGGAGGATGTTTGGCGAGGTATCGAGAAGTGCTTGTATGGTAATGGTAAAGCTGTTCATTTCTCAAAATATGGAGAACTGCCTTGCATTCGAGCAAAACAGATAAATCGTGGCATTCCAATATCTGTAAAGGATGACAGATTGCAGTTCAAACTTGGCAAAACCGCTTTCGGAATACAGGTAAATGACAGATTTCAACAGGACGAAGTAGATGCCGTTTTAACATATCTTGCCGAATCTGAGATTGTGGATAACAAAGCGGTAAATACTCTTATGGAAGATGCTTATTGCATAGATACATACAGACCTTGCTATGCAACACTTGTACCTAAGATGATAAGAGGCAGATACAGAATATATCTACATCTGACCATAGAAGGCAAAGCAAAACCCAAATATGATAAATATGGAAACCTTCGTCACAAGTATGGTAAAGGGGTGATAGGTGCCGATATTGGCACACAGACTGTTGCTTATACATCTGATACGGAAGTTGGTTTAAAGAATCTTTCAGAACGTGGCAACAGCATACAGACTTCTGAAAGAAAAGAACGTCTGCTCTATCGTGCTATGGACAGGTCAAGACGGGCAGCGAATCCACAAAACTACAATGAAGACGGTACGGTTAAGAAAGGTCGTAAGACTTGGAAATATTCAAATCATTATAAGAAACTGAAAGCCAAACATTCTGAATTATGCCGTATTAATGCAGTAAACAGACAGCTTGCAATAAACGAAGATGCTAACCATTTACGAAGTCTTGGAGATACATTTGTCACAGAACCTAAAAATGCAAGCAAACTCATGAAACGAGCCAAAGAAACTACGGTCAATAGTAAAGGTAAGTTTAATAGAAAAAAAGCGTTTTGGTAAATCCATAAAGAACCGATGCCCTTCTGGATTCCAGACTACGGTGGAAAAGAAGTTTAAGACGACCGGTGGTACATATATAGAAGTACCAAATAATTACAGAGCCTCACAGTACGACCATACTGTTGATGACTATATCAAAAAGAAACTATCTGACCGATTATATAAGCTACAAGATGGTACTGAGGTACAAAGGGATTGGTATTCATCATTCCTGCTTTACTGTTACGACTATAAGATGCAGAAGATAGATAAAAACAAATGTATAACCCAGTTTGATAATTGCTATAAGAAAGAAAAAGCCCTAATCACGTGGATTAAGGCTCATAAGATTAAAGTATTAAACAGCGGAATTAAAATAGCTTAATAACTTAATAATAAGGGAGATTGACTGTACTTCCTTGCTGAAAAGCAGAATTTTGCCGTTAATGTAGTCGTTAGACTGCTTGATAATGAAAGTCCTGATTCAAATAGACTTACACTTGTAACTCCAAAGCCTGCAAATGGTGTACGATTACAAGCTACACTTGATAATCAGAACCCCACAGGCTTGCCTGTGGGAGCAGTCAGATGTGCACATCACTTGGTTGTTTCTTCTGTTTCTTGCATTCGGTTTTGAATATTATCATTTGTGGCTGCAAAAAAGCAGATGCGGTCAAATTTTTTAGAATCAAATCCTAATCCTTTAAAATCGAAATAGGAATAAGAAACCAAATCTCCGTCATTATTCATAATTTTTTTTGCCGTTTCTGTTATATTTAATGTTCCAATTGGTTCAAGCGTGTCTGCATCAGCAATTAAGAGATCTCCTTCGTAGGTATATCCATAGATGATTCCAATATATTCTCCTTTACTTGGTTTATATAAAGATACTTCTACGCAGCTTCCTTTTTTTATTGTTTCACGAACATATTGTAAGTTAGATAAAGAATTTGTGTTCATTGTATATCGGGAAGCATCCTCTTTATCATATTCAATCTTAATAATGTCGGTTGATGTAGATTCTCTTGTATCTGGTTCGATGTCCATTCTACATTTTGCCTGTGCAGAGATGAATCCTTTAGAAGGAAGAACTGTTGCCAAAATAGAAGAAAATTTATTCTTGTTAAGATAAATATGTTTTCCAAATATGCTCAAGTCTATAATACGCGGCAATTTTTTATCATACACCTCGATAGTGTCATATGGCTCTATCCGATATACATTTTCATCTGCCCGGTATGCTAAAGGAGTTCTTATTCCATCTTTCAAACGGTAATAATATTTCCCGGAAGAATTTGGGAACTGTGCATATCCAGAAAATTTACTAAACCGATATCCACGAGTTGTCTCTACGACACTTCCGTATGCTTTTGAAGTATAATTATCGGCCCATAAAATAACATTTCCAATCTTATATGGAGAACTTACTTTTTTCCCTTTCTTTTCATCTTCGGTTTTTTGTTTATCTATAAGGTAACCGATATCCGCCTTGTTTGGATTAGTTTTTGTAATATAAATCTCGCAGTAATCCGTTAGTCCATCTTGATCACTATCAAGGAACCAACAGTTAGTATTCTGATTCTGCTCCTCTCCATTATCAATTCCATCACTATCAAAATCAGCTGCTGAATTTTCCTTCATTGCATCCGTACTCCTTTTTACGGCAGAGACATCAAGACTGACAGCTAATTTATTCTCTTCTGAGGAAGAAGTTCCTTTCATAAAGAACTGAGGAATGTAAATAAAGAGAGCAACCGCGGAAGCAATGATGATTACTTTTTTAATCTTTTTTTGCCGCTCCTTTTTTCCTGGAATGATCACATTCCCATCAACTCCAAAAGTGGGAATCTCTTTTTGATCACTTTTTGTCTTCTTCTGGTTTTTTTTAATCGTTTGGTTTATCCTGTTCATAAAAATCCTCCTTTTTTTCTTCTTATAGTAGTATGATAGAATGTAAAATCAGAAACTATTTCTGTACAAATTTATTTTATCTCTAAAAAAATCATTATATATGTATGTAACAGAACAATGATGCATGGAGGAAAAATCTATGAGTCATGACAATCTAAAGAGGAAATTTAGGGAGGAAAAAAAATGAATGTGTCAAATATTAGTGGAAATTTAGCAAAAGATCCGGAGATAAGACAGACCGGAACAGGTGGAGAATGTTTAAACCTTTATGTGGCAGTAAAAAGACCTTTTGCCCATGGAGATATAGTAGATTATTTTCATTGTATTTCTTATGATGAGAAAGATATTCTGTATGCGAGAAAATTTTTAAAAAAAGGAAGCTGCATGGTCATAAATGGGTATATTAGTTTCAAAAAAGAAACAAAATTAGGGAAATATGCTTATTCCACACGATTAAATATTATTTCAATGGAGGGAGTAGCTCGTTTAAAAGAAAACGCAGTAAGAGAAATACCAGTGCAAGAACAAGATACTACTGTTTTCCCTGAAGAAAAAACTGCTATTAAAGAAAATATGCCAAAACAAACACTGGAAGAGAGTTTTGACGTAATGGATTGCACACAACCGGGAACAGAACTTCCGTTATGACAATCATAGATATTGTTATTTTAAGGAGCTTTTATAGCTCCTTTTCTTTTTTGTAAAAATTTTATACATAAAAATAGACAATATTGGAATTCTTTCATACTATCTTTAAGAAACATCATTAAGAAAGGAGATTAAAATAATTATGAGAAGAAAAATATTAGGCATTGCATTGATTCTCTTGGCTGGCCTTTGTTTGTGTCTTAGCTTAAATCAAGCAGATAAATACCGCCAAGCAGAAAAAACTTATGATGATATTCTTGAGAAATATACAAAAGAAAAGAAAGTTTCAAAGAAAAAACAAGATTTTGTGGTAGATTGGAAGAAATTATGGAAAACGAATAAAGATGTTGTTGGGTGGATCAAAATGGATTCAGGTGCAGACTATCCAATTCTTCATGGAGATTCTAATGAAGAATATTTGCATACTGATCTTTATGGAGATTATAATATTAATGGCAGTATTTTTGTCAATGCAGATAATTCCAGAGATTGGAGTGATCCAAACACGATTATTTATGGTCACAGAATGAATAATGGCAGTATGTTTGGCAGTAATAAAAAATATATGGAAAAGGATTATCTCAAAAAGCATCCTGATTTTTCCATCTACCGTCCTGATGGATGTTATGTTTATAAAATATTTAACGTCATGGTTGTTGAAGACGGAACATATCCATATACATATCAATTTCCTGATAAAAAGAGTTATATTGAATATCTCTCTAAAGTAAAACAATATTCTTATTATGATAGTGGAATTACAGTTCCTGATGCCAGACAAATTGTTACGCTTTCTACCTGTACTTATATCAATCATGTAAAAAAAAGGCTTGTTATTCAAGGTTATATTCGACAGATACGGGAATATAAAGGTATGGTACAAAAAAGGAAAATAAATATATTAGAAGATAATGCATTTTCAAAAACAGAAATGGAGGATACCAATGATAAAGAAATTGATTAAAAATGTTATATATGCAATAATATTTGTTTGCATTATAGGAGCACTCTGTATTTTTTCTACGACTTTTGTTTCTCAGCGTGTAGACGTAAATGGAAATTCGATGAATCCGACTTTATTTAATAATGACAGTTTGTGGCTTAATAAACTAACCTATCATTTTCAAAATCCAAAAAGATTCGATATTGTTGTGATTGATACGGATCTTAATGGGGGCGAATATATTATAAAAAGAATAATAGGGCTTCCTGGAGATACCATTCAAATAAAAAATCAAAAAGTTTACATTAATGGAAAAAGGCTTCAAACGGATATATATGGAAAAGAGCCGATTGAAGATGCCGGAACAGCTGCAAATTTAATGGTATTAGGAAAGAATGAATATTTTGTATTAGGAGATAATCGGAATGATAGTGATGACTCCAGATTTCCAGAAGTTGGAGTTATAAAAAAGAATAGAATAATCGGAAAAACGTCGTTTCGGCTCTTGCCAATAAAAAATATAGGAAAATTGAACTAAAAATAAGGCAGTTACTGTTGTTGTAACTGTCTTATTTTTTTAATGAGCATCTGCATCATAGTCATTATCTGTTTGTTAACACATTCCTCTTTGCTCAAGTAGTGTTTTCAATCTTGTCCTTCGATTTCCTGCCTGTATCGTCTTAATAGCTGTTTCTAAGGCTGTACCTTCATTAATGATGATGCATTGTTTTTTTGCTCTTGTGATGGCAGTATACAAGAGGTTCCTCACCAACATGATTTTGGGCTTCATAGGCATAACAACAATGACAATTGGAAATTCACTTCCCTGCGACTTATGTATTGTCATTCCATATGCAAGGCGAATATCTTCCATCATATCTCTTGTAAGAACATATTCTTTCTCGCGTATTTCAACATGTAACTGTTTGTTCTTATCAATAGATCTTATAATTCCAATATCTCCATTATAATAATCCGCCTCGTAATTATTTTTGGTCATGATGATCTTATCATTAACTTTATAGCATCCTTTTCCATAAAAGATTTTGTCTTTGGATGTATTCAAACACTCTTGTAAAATAGTATTTTGATTTACCACACCAGAGATTCCTTCCTTACTTGGGCACAGTATTTGAATTTTAAATGGATCTTTGGGATCATAGTATTTTTTCATAATTCCCTTTACTTTCTCCATGCTTTCTGTTTCAGTTTTTGTTTGTATGATCTGAAAATCTTTTCCTGTTACAAGAGAAGTTCTTCCCTCATTAATCCTTTTAGAGTTATCAATAATTGGAGAACCGCCTTTTTGTCTAAATACATCTGTCAACATGCATTTAGGAATAAACTTGTCGTTAATATCTAATAAATCATGAAGAACAGCACCCGGACCGACAGATTCTAACTGATGAATGTCTCCTACAAGGACAAGTGTTGCTCCAGTTTTTATAGCATCAATGAGCATGGAAAATAATGAAATATCCAGCATTGACACTTCGTCTACGACAATCAAATCTGCATCAATCGGATCGGAAGCATCCTTGAAGTTTGCATCTTCCCCGTAGGGGGTATAATTCAATAGTCTATGTACAGTGCAAGCTGGCATTTCTGTAGATTCAGCCATTCTTTGAGCTGCCCGGCCTGTAGGTGCGCAGAGCTTTACAACATCTTTTGGATGCATTTCCTGATAGGCTAAAATAATTCCTTTAATTGTAGTTGTTTTACCTGTACCTGGACCTCCTGTTAATATTTTTATCCCTTTTGATTCTAATATCTTAGGGAAAGCCTCTCTCTGTTGTTTTCCGTAGGACATTCCACAAGCCTTTTCAGACTTTCTTATCAATCTTGCATCAAAAGGAATTTTTTCTCTGTTAGATGTCAGCCGGATAATATTTTCTACAGCATTATTTTCAGCATCATAAATTTTTCGATTATATACAATACCGTTTTTCTTATTACTTTTACAAAATAATTCTCTTGTCTGATAGAATACTGATAATACAGAAGTAAGTTCTATATTATTACTGTCATCTCCTGTACGTATAATTGTTCGGTTTACAGCCTTTGCAAAGTCATTAAGAGAAGTCCATGTATGTCCATTATTTTCTATATTCTATATTCTGAAAGCAGAAATAACCCCAAAACAACTATATATAAAGGATATCCGGCACCTGCTGATACTGGACATAGATTTCAAGTTACAGATGAATGGGGATTTAATATTATCGAACTAAAAAAATGCCAGCATCATGATAGACATACCGATAAATTATATACACGTTATCAAATGAAGATTAAAATTAATCCCAGAGCAATGTTTCATCGCAAGGTTTATCCTTATCTTTATATCGCAAGCCTGGATGATATAAAAGCTGCAATTAAACGCCTCAAGGAATTCTTAAATGTAACGCATCTAACTCCCTTCGTCACTTTTGAACGCTTTAAAGTCACCCGATTAGATTTATGTGTAAATATAGATTTGGGTGCAAATAGTCTTTCCGAAGAATATATGCGTATTCTTCGGAAAGGAAATAATCTTTATCATATGATTAGGATGAAAGAATATAACCCATCTCAAAAGAGATGGGTTCCAACAAAGCATTCTTTTACTATAACATCTGCACCAACTGCTTTTATTGAATTTTCTTGTTATAATAAATATAAACAACTGGAAAACGAAGATAAAAAATATACTACAGAAGAAATTTCGGCTGCAAAAGGTATTATTCGAATAGAACTCCGCATGAGTCATCCAAAAATTTTACAAGAGAAGCAGAAATTAAATATTTCTACAGAAGAAGATATATTATTAAATGCAAATATATTATCAGAAGACAATATCCCTAGATATATCAAATCTTGTTTTGGAGCCGGTTATTTTACAACAGCTATTAAGGCAAAACAAAAAATTTTAGATTCTTCTTGCCATATGAAAACTAAACAATCTATGATTGGCATGGTTGAACGCGCTAGCTCTAAAGGACAGACTTTAGAGAAAATTAAATGTGATATTGGCAAAAAGAAATTTTCTAGCTTGATGAAGCTATTTAATCAACTTGGTATCTCTCCCCTTACAATTAGGGCAAAAGCTAATATTGAACGAATGGAAAATCCTTTGTATTACATTCATTATGCTAATGCTAATTACCCCAAATAATTAATACACGATTAAATAACTTCTGCCTTTCTTCTCTACTCCATATAGAATTATTATGATAAAAAATACCATCGAAATCTTATAACTTCGATGGTATTTCTTCTATAATCAAGTCTCTCATCCTAAATTAATTATTATTTACAATATCCTTTACTCTTTCGATATCCATAGCTAATATATCACTGATTTGTTCTATAGAGTATCCTTTCTTATACATTCTGATAGCCGCCTCAGCCAATCCTTTTTCAACACCTCTTTCTTCTATTCCCTGACTTAAATTACACATCTCGCTCACATCCTTTCTGATATCGCTTTCTAAAGGAATCCGAAACTCATTCCCTATAATATCAAGCTTTTCGTCCACATTTAACTTTGAAGATAGTAAAGCTCCCAACAAGCGATGTAATTCGTACTTTTCCGTTTTCTCTGGTAAATCTTCTGCAATCCCTACTAATACAATATTTAATAAATTAATGTCTCCCTTCCAATTATGAGAGCCAATTATATCATCTCTGGTAAGATGAATATGACTCATACTGTGTTCATCTATATTCATACAAATCCAAATGGAATATACTCGCTTAATATTATTATAATTAGATTTTACAAAATCTCTTCCTTTCTGAGAAGAAATCATGCGGCTCACATAGAAAATCGCTCTATTTAGTATATCGTAACTGGACGGTTCTGCTTTCTGTGCTTCCACATTTACAATAATTTGTGAAAGCCCATCCTGCATCCGGACATAGAAGATAATATCAAAGCGTATCATTCCCTCATTGATTTCGCTATTTTCTGTATTTAACCCAATTACTTTCTCTTGTTTTTCTACATTAGTCACTCCACCATCTATCGGCACCGAACTAATATGTGGTTCTCCTTCAATATACTGCACTACATCTGCCGGATTCATGCCTTTAAACTCTTCTACAGTATTTACCAGTATATGAGCCAATATGATTTTATGACCTATAAGCTGCTTTGCCTTATTATCATACTGAGCCTTGGTATCCGTTGCTTTTACCGACATTTTAATATCTGTATCCACAATGCCCTCCTTACCGCTTATCTATATCACTTACAATAATTTTTTATAATATTATTTTATCATAGAGAAAAATAATCCTCAACACAGACTTATCTATACTGAATAAATTCAATTACAGACTGCTTTGTTATCTTCCATCGACTTCCCACCTTAAAAGCCTGTATCTGTCCTGTGTGTATCAAATCAAGCAAAGTATTTTTTCCAACTTTTAATAGTTCTTTACATTCTTTGAATGTCATTATTTCAGGAATATATTCATACATAAATTTCCATCTCTAAATAGTTTTTTACAAAAATCAGTTTGTATTCGCTCTTATTGTTCTGTTTTAGTTTAAGTTAGATGTGCATGTATGCTTCTATTTCAATTTTAAGTAATTATTTATTTAAATTTAATATATGCAGAGAATTTTTCAAGATAAGGTCAGTAGACGGTTAAAAAAAGAAATTGGAAAAATCCAATTTCTCAATCATTGTTACCATATTATATAATAATATATTAGGATTATCTCCGTTTCCTTCATGTATGATCATGTATGTTCAGTCGTTTTTCTTCTTGTTCTTCCTCTTGGTTTCCCCCTATTATATAATATGTTGATGCAAAATAAAATTTTATAATTTTATTCTACTTGGGTATATATCATTTCTAGAAAATTGTTAAATAATCAATAATTTTACATGAGACGATAAAAGTCAAAAACTCTCTTATCATAGCTAATATTTAAATAGCCCTCTTCTTCAGTATCTCTATTCTATGTAACTCTGTATTTTAATATAACTTGTTTTCTATGTTGGTTTATGGCATATCTCATGTATAAAACAATAAAACCTCAGAGATTTTTTCTGAGGTTTTATATTAATTTTAAATTATTTTCCCTTATTCCGTTTTGAAATAGATATATTTATATTAATATTTGTATCATTTCCCTTTTTCTTTAGAAGACCTCCTGGTTTTGGTGGTCCCTCTTCATGTTTAGTAGAAAATGGAACTAAGTCATTTATTTTATTCAAGACTTCCATTCCGGGAATACCCTTTTTATTTGGTAAAGATGTTTTACCTCCCAATATACTTTTTTTCTTCTGCATTTACTTTTCCTCCATATAAATCATTGCTATATCATCTTAGAAAGAGTGACTTTTAAACGATTTGCCATTGGAGCGAATGATATAAGGGTGATACCACCTGATACTACAGCTCCAAGAATCGGGATTGCTTTGCTTCCAGCACTAACAGCTTTTGCTGCAGATTTAATACCAATCGCTCTAACAATTTTAATAATCATTTCTCTGGATGCTTCAAGAATATTTTTAAAAACAGCCAACTCTCTTCTCAGCGCAGTGATTGTTTTATTTCTTGTTGTTGCGGGAGGGCTATTCTGCAATGCCCTCTGGGACAATATACAACTCCCGGCATTTACTGTTACACCATTACACAGCAGTCTGGCACACACAAACGTGGGCATTACGACCAGACAGTTTATTATGTAAAAGTTTCTGTAACAAATGGGGAAAATGGTAATTTGGAGACTGTGATAGCTGCGCATATGGATGCAGATATGACCGATGCAAAACGCGATATTACATTTATAAACTACTATGAACCTATAAAGAAAACATCGGAAAGCACAACAGAAACGATACCAACTACGAAGAGAAAGCTTGAAACAAAACCAGGCAACAAAACTTCAACAAAGAAAAGTAAAAATAAAGTAAAAACAGGTGACAATAGCAATGCGACCTTGTTTTCCATTTTACTTCTCGCTTCAGGAACAGGATTGCGAATCATCGCAATCTCACGTTACCGGGAAAAATACCATAAGTAAACAAAACAGAGACTATTTTCATATATCTTAGAGCATTTTTCAAACACACTCTAGAAAATAGTCTCTGTTTTTTGTTGTATAAAAAACGCGTTCATTTTCTTAAAATTATGTCAAAACAGTAAGGCGCATCTCATAAAGCTGACCTGATTGGTGATACAATAAAAAAAGAAACCGGCCTACTGGTCGGTTTCGAGAGAGGAAAGTATGAAAAAAATCTATCAAAAAATTTGTTATTGTTTTTTTGATGTCTCTATAATACTCAGAATTTGTGAACGGTCTGTGAGGAAAAAATAACGATAATCTGACGAAAAACGAAAGGAAATGTTTTGTTGTAAAGATTAGATGTAGTTTTTGAGTATTTCTATCGTTGTTTCGGGAGAAAGTACCTCGTTACTGTCAGGTAGATGGAGAAGCCAGTCATGAAAGGCTTTGCATAATCCGGGTTCTTTTATTTCTATGGAACTGAATCCATTCTGGATAGGAAATTGTGCTGTTGTAAAGATTCCTATATCAGATTCATTTGAGGTTGTGAGACTAAGGTAGTCTGGAAATGCATCTGCTTTCATGAGACCTGTAGTGATTTTCCCAGTTTTTATGGAGTGGATAAATTTTTGAATTAAAGTTTTTCGCATTTCTATTGGAAAAGGTTTGACCAAGTCTGCCGGAAAATCATCAAACTGCCCCGTTTCATAAAAATGCTTAAAGCCTTCTTCTGTAAAGAAGGTGTATAAGTTTTGCGCTTCACATAATTTTTGAAATCTTCGGTAAGCAGTTTTTATTAATTCATCATAAAAAGGAAGTTCCTTTCGAACAAAATGGTTAATAATATCTTTAGTGTAAAAGCAGCCAAAACAAGGCTGATGCATTGCCATGTAAAAACCATTTTTATCGGTGCAGTTATCGTAAGTATCAAGAATTTTCAGTGGATCAGACGTATAGTGAATAAGATTACTGCATTCTTTTAAAAGCTCCCCAAAATGCTTATTATAAAATACCAGTTGGTCTGTGGCAGTAAGAATCATGGCATGATTACAATCCCGTGAGAGACATAATACACAGTCGTGCGTTAAAATATAGTATGGAAATGGATTTATGTATTGTGCAGTCGAGGTATTCTCATAGTAATAATATGGATGGTAATTTCTTTTAGATGCTAGGCTGATGGATAAAACCTGTTTAAAATTTTTCAGATTGTGACAGTTAATCTTATTGACGACATTGGATGTATCAAACATAATAATCTGGCTGATATCCATATTTAAATTTTTATATAGATAAACATATAGTAGTTCATCCCCTAGAAATTCTTCTGTTAGAGGAACTGTCAGTTTGATTTGTGGATTATCGTGTTGCATTTCTTCAAGAAATACGATTTTAATAAGTGGTTTTATATTTGATTTCCCGATAAAAATGGTTTTATTTTTGATATATTCCTGCAAGCTTCCTTCTACTTGTGGATTTTTAAAAGCAGTTCGGGAAAAGTCCATTTGAGCAAGTTCTAAAAACATGTTGCTGATGATTTTTCTGGATTCTCTAACATCTTCACTTTCAAATAGTTCATTATAATAATGCAGGAGTTTTTTCTTTTCTGATAATGTAAGCTGGAGAAACGAAGAGAGAGTCTTCACAGAGTCGTATGGCAGTACACGATCTCCGGTTAAAGATTTTTGCAAAGCAGTTCTCTCGATTTGAGTCATTCTTGCTAATTCAGAAATAGAAATATTTCGCTTTTTTATTAAATGTCTGAGATAGTCATTAAAGGCGGACATAGTAACATCTCCTTTGGTGTGGGTTGTTTATCTATTGTATATTTATAATAATTTTATGAAGTGGTAGGGCTTTTTCAAACACGCTCTAGCCCTTACGAGGAGAAATCGGCAGATGCCGACTTCTCCATAGCAAGAAACTGGAAGAACAAGTTAAGATTATTTGATTTTTGTCTGCTTGCTCTGTCCCTTTGACTTCAAAAGTTTAGTATAAGCTTTCTTTTGTTTCTTTGGAACCTGTATAACTAATTTTTTATGGGTACCAGAAAAAGCTTTTGCGCCAACTTTCTTTAAAATAGTAGATTTAATCCGAATCGTTTTCAGATTTTTACACTGATAAAATGCTTTTGAACCGATTATAGATACATTTTTCCCAATGATTACTTTTTTCAATTTTGAAGACTTGGCAAAGGCAGAATTACCAATCTGTGTAACAGAATAAGTAAATCCATTTAATTTAATGGTAGCAGGTACAGTTACAGAAGCGGTATTTTTCTCTTTAGAAAGACTTACCTGACCTGTTTTATTCTTAGCTGCAACGATTACGGTATATTTTATTCCACCAGTTTTTAAAACAGTTCCTTTTGCAGGAGCGGAAGGTTTCGTTGGTTTAGAAGGCTTAGATGGTGTAACAGGTTTTTTTAGTTTAGGAATGATAGTTCCTTTTTTTAGTGTTGCATTACATCCAAGACAGATGGTATCGCCAGTATATCCTTCTGCGGTTGTTGTAGCATCTTTTTTGTTTACAATCTTTGTGCCGCCAGTATGTACGGAAGCATCTTTTTTGCCGTATTCTTTTTTGCATATCTCACAAACAGCTCGCTTATTACAAGTCGCTTTGCCGCCGCTATGTTTCCAGTGAATGTTATCTTCTGATAAAAGGCGGAATGGTATATTATGCTGTGAAGCATATTTTTCAGCATAACTTCCGCTTTCTCCGTAAATAACAACATTTGGTGAGTTTTCAAAAGCATTTTCTGCGATTTCTGTTACATTTTTTTGAATGACAATTTGCATCAGTTCAGGACAGTTGCGGAAAGCACTATTTTCAATTTTTGTAACCTTGGCAGGGAGAATGATTTTTTGCAGTTTACTACATCCGGCAAAAGTATTTTCTCCGATAATTTCAAGAGAATCAGGGAGGGTCACTTCTGTAATAGAAGTATTTCCTTTAAATGAATTCTGATCTAATCGTGTTGTTCCATCTGGAACTTCCTGAATATTAGATTTATCTAAATCCGCGGATTCTTTTGTATTACAAATAGAGCAGATTCGTTCTTTTCTTCCCTTTTCCGTAGTAGAAGGCTCTTTTACTATTTTCCATTCACTGAAAGTATGCTTACATGTAATAGTGAAAGTCTTTTCAATGGTTCCTTTATAGAGATTGATTCCTTCAATCGTTAATTTACCAGTACCAGGTTTGCCATTATCTGAGAAAGTTACGGTGTAATCCGTTCCGTTTGTTAAGGTATCCTTATCTAAAACGACGGTTACTTCTGGCTCGACAGATTTTCCTTTTTGATAAATATATTCTTCTTTAGAAAGAGTAACCTTGGCAGAAGACAAATCTGTTTTTTCTACTTGTTTTATGTCATGCCAGCAGTTATCTGGATTAAACTCGTAGCAGTCTCTAGGTTTTGTTAATTCTAAGAAATAGAACTTACAATTGCTATTTGTAAAAGAAACTTTTTGCTTTTTATCTGGTGTAGCATTTCCAGCAAGAATGGTCTTATGTAAATAGGTCGGATAGAAACTGTAAGAACCACCTTCTTGTTTCAGGTTTCCTTTTAGAGTCAATGTACCTGCTTTGAGATAGTCAGAACCATTTGAAGAATATACGGTAAAGTTTCCGTCAATAGTTACCTTGTCCTTTACATTCTGCATTAAGAAGCTGCCGCCGGAGGCTAGTGTTTTTTCGTCTGTAACATCATCAATTTTGGTGCTGTGAAGATTGTAGTCTCCTTTCATATGTAGTGTACCACGATTTACCTTAATAGAGCCAGTAGGCTGTGTCAGAGATTTTTCAAAAGTCAGACCGTGACCATTTAAATCAAAAGTTCCTGTAAATGCTGGCATATCCCCATAAATGGTAATATCCTCATTTAAAGTCCAGCCCATAGGTTTTCCTAGAATCATCACATTCCCGCTGGAAAAATGTGAGTTTGTATTCAAGTGACCAGCTGTAGAAGCAAAGTTTAAGGTTGTGGTTCCCACTTTCTTAAAGTTAAGAGTTACATTATTAGATGGAGCAAAATTGTAACCAAGATGTGTCAAATCTCCGTTAATATTTATTGTTCCATATTGTAAGGAAGAAGACGATTCATCTCCGTAAGCAACAAAGTCTTTTCCAATATTGACAACATCCGCTGCTTTGGATGTAACCAGTGTTCCGCCGGATATATACTCTTCTAAATCAGAAACTTCATTAGTCTTTGTGCCATACAAATTATAGTTACCACTGATATTTAAAGTACCACCGTTTACCTTAATTGTACCAGAAGGCTGGTTTAAGTCATCGGAAATATTCATGGTGTAACCATTTAAATCAAAAGTACCGCTGAAAGCAGGTAAAGTATCAGAGAATATGAGATCCTGATGTAATGTCCATCCAGATGGCTGACCGGATAATTTTAACTTGCCACTTTTGAAGTGGGTGTTGGAGTTAAAATGGGCGCTGGTGTTGGCGAAGGAGACTTCGGTGATGTTGTCTTTGATGTTGTCTTTAAGGAAGTTAATTTCTAGGTTATCACCAGGGGTAAAGGTACCACCAAGATGAGAGAAATTGCCATGGATATTCAAAGTACCATTATTTAAATAAGTGGAAGAACCGTAATTGGCATAAGTCTCATAGTTACCATCTACATTTACGGTATCAGTTTGTTTAGTCATATTTAAAGTACCGCCCCAAGATTTTGTTTTAATATGAGTAGTAGAATCCGTGGTTTCATTATAAAGAAGATAATTGCCTTTTACATTTAAAGTACCTCCATTAATATACATATATCCCGAATAATTAGATTGCTTTAAATCATCATTAACAGTAAGGGTATGTCCATTTAAATTCAGAGTATCTGTAAAGGAAGGAAAAGTACCGTAAACATTAAGATTACCTGTTAATTTCCAGCCAGAAAAAGGAGAGTTAATCTGAATTTCCCCACTGTTAAAATGAGTGTTAGAATTAAAATGAGAGCCAGTATTTGCAAAAGAAACATTAGTAACTCCATCTTTAAGGAAGTTAATTTTTAAGTTATCATCTGGTGTAAAACTCCCGCCAAGATGAGAAAAATCACCATAAATATTTAAGGTACCAGCATTCAAATAAGAAGAATTAGCGTAGTAATCATAAGTTTTATAATCCCCCGATACATTTACAACACTTTTTGCCTTTACCATTTTTAAAGTTCCGCCATAACTTAAAGTTGTTTTTCCAGTTTCCTCATTAGTAGTTTCTGTATAAAGCTGATAATTTTGATAAGTATTCAAAGTTCCGCCATTTACAGTAATCGTACCACCAGACTGATTGATATTACCAGTCACAGTCAGAGTGCCACCATTAAGGTCAATCGTGCCACCGGACATATTTAAGTCTCCGTAAATAGTCATATTAAAACCATTTACGTTCAGAGTTCCGTCCGTCAGGGCAAAACTTCCCCATTCTTCACTATCTGCCTGGAGAGTTTTGTCTTTAGAAAGTGATCCATACATACTGGTGCTATCAGAACGGAGTTTTGGAAGGACAACATCCGGTTTTTTATCATCGGGAAGAATACTGTCGATATCTTTGACCTCTAAGCCAGAAGCAGTAGTTACATCTGTTGTCTCATTTTCTTCTGCTAAGTCTTTTAAAATGTCTTCATATGTTCGGTATGCTCGCATTTCATCCGTATGAATACTGAGTTTTAATGTACTGCGGATTCCATCTAAATGTTTTAGAAACTCCTTGTATACGGTTTCTTTGTTACCGCCTAAAAGTGCGTTACAGTTACCAATAATTTCATTAATGGTTCCTTCCTGATAGGTTTTTTTAATAAATTCTTCAAAGCTGTCTAATCCAGAAACATATATTTTGTTAAGCATCTGTACAGAGTCATTGAACTTGCGTGCATTTTCTGATGTAGGATATTGACAGACGATATTTTCGTAGGATTTCACACGCTTTTTAAGTAAAAGTTCCATCTGTACAGAGGCGCGTAGCTTGTAGTAGGAAGAAACAGATTCACTGGTGTTAAAAAGAGTATCTGATGTAAATTTTCCGACAGATTGTCCTGTAGAAATTGCTGTGCCATATAAAGTGCCAAGTTCACCGCCGAGTACAGCCCATAGTCCCTTTGATATTTTTTTGGAGAGAGATTCTGCTATTTTTTGAGTTGCAGTGTCACCGAGCAAGATGGCAGTAATATCAATTTCTGATAAATTCTGATTGAGAATTTCCGAATATTTTTTTAATGCTGTTTTCATTGCAGGATTAAGGGACATACTGGCATCAAGGTATAAATCATCAATGATTTGTTTTTGATAATAGCCAGCATTATAGACGGTTTTTACTTGGCAAAGACGCTGTACAAATTCTAAGGCAGTCTTAAAATGCCCTGTAAATTTTTCTGCTTTTCCGATATGTTCCATAAAGTCAGAGAGAGCCTCACATTTTTTGAGATTTTCCAGTAATTGAGACATACCGTCATCGGTTGAGAGGTCAAAAGGAATATTTTTAATAATATCAATATTAAGATCGAGGAGTTCTTTACTGACAGTAGCGGTGAGAGCGGCTGCCTGTGTGTTAACATCGGTAGCGGCATCTACGGAAGAATCTACAAGCGTAGAAAAAATACTTTCTGTGCTGTCGTCATAGAGCATGTCAAAGATGAGTGCTTCATAAAAACCAGTTTCCTTATTAGTAAAAGAGACGCCCTCAGACAGACTGAAAGTTGCTATACGATATGAAGTTAGAAGTGTCTGAAAAGCGGTACTATTTTCACGTTTGGTAACTTCTTTTATATAGGCACTTTCATAATTGTTCATTGTGTAATCATATAGTCCATCTTTCATCAGATAGTAATAGGACAGATAAACATTGCTTCCATTTTTTACGGCAGTGTCCCAGGATATAGACGAGGCTGAAACGGGACTTAGACAATTTAAGAAAAGTAATGTTCCAAGAAGCAAGCCGGCAAGGGCACACCCCAGATGATGTTTCAATTTTTTCATACAAACTCCTTTCATTCATTCTCTCAAGGGAAAATAGAGCTTTTAATCCCTTGAGAGAAAAAGGTTACTATTTAACCTTAATTTTTATAGTAGCTTTTTTATTACTTCCATCAGTTGCCATTGCCGTAACTTTAACTGTCTTACTTTTGGCAGATTTTTTCGCTTTGACAACTCCTTTGCTATTTACAGTGGCATATTTGGTGTTGCTAGATTTCCAGAGTAACTTTCTGTTTGCTTTTCTAGAAGCAGTTATTCTTGCTTTTAGCTTTAACGTTTTGCCAGCTTTAACTGTTTTTCGTCCTGATATACGAACTTTTTTAACAATTCCCTTCATGGAAGTAATTTTCCAGGAGGCAGATATCTTGCTACCATCTGTTGTAGTTGCGGTAATCTTAACTTTTTTGCCACCGGAATTTCTTTTTAATTTTACTACGCCAGCAGAGCTTACAGTCGCAACTTTTTTGTTGCTGGATCTCCAGGTAAGTTTTTGATTGGAAGCATTTTCTGGAAGAATTTTGGCTTTTAAGGTAAGTTTTTTACCAGCGGCAATCTGTTTTGAAAGACCGGTTAATTTTAATGAGGTAATTTTAATGTCTTTTGGTCCAGAAACAGCGATTCGATTTTCAAAATCTCCATCATTATCATTATCCTGATAAATGCCAACTTCTCCATTTAATTCTTCTTTTAATAAAAGCTTTTTGTCAGTAATAGAAACAGGAATTTCACTGGAAATATCTTTATTTCTACAAACGATAGTAGTATCATTTAAACTGTCACTTTCTAATAATAAGTTTCCATCGGAAGTAATATTTACGTTCAGATTTTTTGTATCCTTACTTGAGACATCAATGGAAGGATAGTTAGAAAAGGAAGAAGAATCTCTTGTTAAAGTTGCATATATGGTAGATTCCTGAGTTGTGGTTGCGTTAAGACTTCCATTTTTCCCAAATGTAACATTTCCTGGCTTGTCAGAAGTTGCAGAAGAAAAAATGTGGTTACGAAGGACAGTGAAGTCCATAGGTTCATTCTTTTCTGAGTAGACCGTATAGGAAGCATTAGAATCTGGAAGCATAGTTGTTGCAACGGCATCTTTGTCTATAGTGCCATCGGTTGTAATGTTAGCAGATGGAATACGGTAATAAGCATTGTGCTTTCCGATACCCTTTATTTTGGTGGAAGTATCTTTATTCTTTTGGATATAGAATCTTCGATCTAATCTGTTCCTTAAAATAGTATAGGGTTTCATTCGATTATGATTTATTGCTGTTGTATCTAGGATGAGGTTATCATAGTAAGGAATTTGGATGTAGTCGCTTGCATTTGTTCCGGCATATATGATAGAGCCATTGTTATGTAAAGAATCTAGGGTAGAATTCCCCTCATTTCGCACACTATAACCAGGGATACACCAAATCTTATAATCGTCTGTATAATATAAATAGTAATTATCACCGCCATTAGGATGAGAGCAATCATAAATTTTTATACGATGCTTGTAGGCTGTAGTTACCTTATCGATGGTTTGATGCCAAAGACCATCTTCTTTGTCATAAGCTACAACAACATGACCAGACGAGGAATCTGCATTGAGTGAAGCATTATCCTGTGGATTAGTGCACCATCCAAAAAATAGAAGTGTAGGCTTTGACATGCTTACAAGTTTTTCTAATTCCTGTAATTTCTGCTTTTCAGTTTTTGCATAAAAACTATGAAAAGCATTAGAGACAGAAGGAATATATTGTTGGATATGGTAAAAATTAATGGCAGATTCTGTATTATCACTCATAGGAATATCATGTAAACGTCTAGTTCCAAACTTTTTAAATAATTCAGATGAAGATGCCAGGCAGCTCCAGGCAGACATTCCGTAGCAGGAACCTGTCCATATTTTATGATTAGGTATAGGTATAGAGGAAGGTTCAGCAGTTGTATTTATTGACCATGTGATGCCAGTGCTTATCAAGGGGTTTTTGGTTTCCGCATGTATCAAGGGGTTTTTGGTTTCCGCATGAAAGACTGCTTCATAATCGGATGGGAGTAATCTTCTTTTAATATAAAGGTAGTCATCACTTAATAACTGATATCCTAATAAAGCAGCAATGTCATCTTTTTCATTACTAAAAGACCAGATATCTGTATCAGTATTAAAACTTCTATTTTCCGGTTTCGTTATATTATTGGTTTCATCAACTGTTCCATCAGAACAGACGGTTCCAGCATAGGAATAAGAATAGGCATTAACTGCTTCAAGATTCAGATATAATGCAGGACGAATAGCATGATTCCAACCGCCAGTAACGCTGCCACCATCATTATAAATTCCGTAAACATTATCCGTAACATAAACACAAGAAGTATTAGATGTGCCAGGAGAGCGTAGTAACCATCGTGTATTTCCATTATATTTTGTGTCGGATGAAACAGCATGAAGAGCGCCCATTGCTGCTGCATAAGTACTGCATAGACATCTCCTGGCTTCGTCATAAACAGTAGGTTCCTTTAGAAATCCATATGTTTGAGCATCGACAGTATTATATACTTCCGATTCAGATAGCAGAAAAATTTTATCTGAAGTAGTATCTCCACCGGGAGTATTATAAGAAATATTATTTTGATTAATAATTGTCGATGTTAGGATAATATTTTGTTGTGTAGGAGAAAATGCAGAATTTATAAAATTTTTGGAGCTATAATCTGTTTTCGGTTCATTAAATGATGATCCATAACCGTTTAGCCAGCTGCGAATACTGCTAGTTTTCCAGGTTACATCAGTCCCATTTATATTATATAACTGATTGTCTAAAGCAATATCAGCAAGGAGAAATGCGCTATTGTCATTGACCTTTAATATACGCCATTTTATCGGTTCATATTTAAAATAGTGATAAGTGGTATCATCATCGTTCCAGTTGTAATAGTCCTCTCCATTATTGCTGTTATAAAGTGTAGCGTCTTTGCCTCTTAGTCGTCTGTATTTTGTGCCGTTAATAATAATGTCATTGTTTTTAGTCCACCGGCTTTCAGATGCAGTTGCCAAAGAAGTATAAATGGCCAAATTTTTTGATGATGTTATTTCCGTTTGCGGATAACTTCCAAACCAAACACAATCCCAAGTCACCTTTTGTCCAGATCGCATTGAAGAATCTTTTTTAATTTTAGGGTTATGTAATGTTTCGGCTGCCTTAACCTGGCTAAGCTTATGTTCTGTCAAAGACAGTGGAATAAATCCACATAATAAACATAAGATTAGAAAAAATGTGAATAGATGATAATAATGTTGCTTTTTATGCATAAAATCCCCCCTCTTTCTTTGATTTAATTCACATAATACTCCCTACTTATAAATATATCATATAAATAAAAAACATCTGTGCATAAAGTATATGAAAATGTTGGCACAGATATTTGCACAGGAGAAAAATAAGATGATTATATAAAAAAGATAGTTTTATATAAGGAAAACACAGTGAATATTTATTTGTGCGTTCATATAGAGGTGAGCATTCGACAAATTATTTTCAATGTGTTACTATGAAAATATTAAAAATTAAGCAGTATTGATAACATGAGGAGCGAGATCATGAGCCAAAAAATTAATACAGAGGAATTTCTTAGAAATGCACGAATCGGACTTTGGCGGATTGAAGTAGAAGAAGGAAAAGAGCCACGATTTTATGCGGACGAAGTAATGGATGAACTTTTGGGAATTACCGAGGAAGTAACACCAGAAGAAAGGTTTGCCTTTCATAGGGAGAGTGTGCATCCAGATGATATACAGATGTTTAATAAGATTTATTCCGCACAAAAAAATAATGATTTTAAATAG
>OLOI01001154.1_pt1 | contig 23526 bp, 23 predicted proteins | sample 1672131 | NCBI WGS metagenome assembly OLOI01 (sample SAMEA3136651, study PRJEB25190) | human gut metagenome
GCTGCCGGAGCGGTGCTTAAGCCGCAAGGCGGGAATTGTGCGGTGTTGCCCTAAAGCAAAGAAACAAACAATAAACCACGAAAATACGCAAGATATAAAACAACAAAAAGCACCGCCAAGAAACAATCCTGGCGGTGCCCGGTCAAGGGTCAAAATAAATAATGAGAAAATAGAAAGCGGCTGAAATCAGTCCTTTGCCGCCTGTGCAGGGGCCTGCTCCTGCACATAGCGCACAAACGCATCGCGCTCTGTGGCGGTATCCAGGGTGGCAACATACATCTGGTTGCCCATGTCCAGCGAAAGCACATCCGGTACGCGGTCGCACATCTTCATCTGGCGGCCATACCGGGCCAGAATCTCCTCATGGCTGTGCTTGTAGGTGTGGCAGTCGCGGCGGCCTGCGTATACACAATAGTGGTGGGGCAGGTCCAGCTTTTCGTGGCGGAGCTCGTCATAGCATACCATATCGGCCCAGATCTGGTAGCAGTCCACGCTGTTGGCATAGTTGATCAGGTCCGGGGTATAGCCGCCGGCGGGGCGCATGTTCACTTCCAGCGCAACGTAATCGCCCTTTTGGCCAAGGCCCTCTTTGTCCTCGTTCAGGCGGAAAAACTCGCAGTGGAAAAAGCGGCTCTTTGCGCCGAATGCCTTGATGGTGCGAAACCCGACATCCCGCAGCTCCTCCGGCACAGTTTTCTGCGTCCAGTAGGAAAGATCGCCCAGCGAGTTCACAATGTCGATCAAGGGGGTGGGGAATACGTTGGAGGTGTAGAACAGCGGTACACAGCGGCTGTCGGCTACGCCGTCAAAGCTCACAATGGTGCCGTTGATGAATTCTTCCATAATATAGGAAGTATCCGGCAGTTCCGCATAGAACGCTTCCAGTTCGGCATCGTTTTTTAGCTTATAGGTGGCCTCGGCACCACAGCCGTTGTCCGGCTTCACAATGACCGGGTAGCCGACCTGAGCCACAAAGGCGCGGGCATCGTCCAGGCCGTTTTCATGCACCATGTGGTGGCGGGCCACGGGTACCCCGGCAGCGATGTAGCTTTCCTTCATTTTGCTCTTGTACTTGATGCGGTCAATAAAGTCGTTCTGTGCGCCGGTGGTAATATTGAAATCGGTGCGCAGGGCGGCGTCCTGCTCCAGCCAGAATTCATTGTTGCTTTCCAGCCAGTCGATTTTGCCGTACTTAAAAGTGAAATATCCCATGGCGCGTACCATGGCATCATAATCCGCCATGGAATCCACACGGTAATACTCGGTCAGGCATTCTTTCAGCTCGTCCGGGATCTCGTCATAGCCGGAATCGCCAATGCCCAGCACATTTACCCCGTTGCGCTTGAGCCGGTCACAAAAATTCCAGTAGGTTTTGGGGAACTGCGGCGAAACAAAAACAAAGTTCAAAATATACTTTCCTCCCTTAAGGGCGCACATGAAAAGCCGAAACCATCGCCTGTTTCTACAAACGCAGCCGAATTTTGTGTTTGCGGAAGGGGCACCATTTGTGTAGGGCAACACCGCATAATTCCCGCCTTACGGCTTAAGCGCCGCTTCGGCGGCTGCGGCACGGCATCTGCGTTGCCAAAATGCTCGATAATGTCGGGTTGCGGTACCCGCATCGTGCTTCGGGGGCAAAAGCCCCTCGCACTCTGCGACCGCTGCCCCTGCTTCGGTTCGCTGTTTCCGCCACTGGCGGCGCTCACCTTTGCAGCATCCAGTATTATCTGCGCTTTTGGCTTAGCATCTGCCGTACCTCGCTCGCCGTATCGGCACTTAGAATTATGCGGTATTGCCGTAGCTTTCAGGCGTGCCTTGCGCAGCAAACAGCGCTGCGGTTTACCCAAAAAAACAGCACCTTACCCCTTGCGGGGTAAAGTGCCGTGCGAAAACATGTGGGTGTGATCAACACCGTTACACAAACTGGTTGCGGCTGGCGTTGTATTCATAGCCAACATCAGTCAGTTTTGCGCAAATGGCATCCTTATCGGCGTCCTGATCGGCACACAGGGCATCCAGGCTTGCGTAATGATCCCGCAGCTGGGTGTTGATATAACTGAGCAGGATGATTGGGTCAGCTGGCAGCATAGCAACCTCCTAAGGCGTATCTGATCAGATACATCCTGATAAAAATCAAAAAGCACTGCCAAGGCAGCCCCTGACAGCAACGGGAACCCGCTTATAAAAAGCACGCAAAAATGCCGGCCACCAACTGTGACCGGCAATTTTTTGCGTCTTGATCAGACCGCGCGGGTAACCTTACCCGAACGCAGGCAGCGGGTGCAGGCGTAGATATACTTCGGGGAACCATCCACAACCGCTTTCACGCGCTTGACGTTGGGGTTCCAGGTACGATTGCTCCGACGATGGGAGTGGGAAACCTTGATGCCGAAAGTGACACCCTTGCCACAACATGCACATTTGGCCATTCTGCTTGCACCTCCTTTAACATAGCTGTACTATAATAGCAAATCTTAAGCCAAAATGCAATACCCTTTTTGAAAAAATCCGTAAAAAATCCGCAGAAACGGTACATTTTTTCAAAAACAGGCGCAAAGTGTCCCGCTGCCCTTGTTTTGGGGCGGATTGTACGGTATAATACTTTAAATAATTACCCGTATGTGCCTGTGTGGCCTGCTATGCGGTATGCTGAGGTTTTTATGAATCATTTTGCCCTCAATGGCGTGATCTCCCCGCAGGAGCTGTATTATTACGCTCTGCGCGCCGTGGCCATGCTGATCGTCATCCCGTTCCATGAATCCGCCCACGCGCTTATCAGCTGGAAATTGGGCGATTCCACCGCCAAAGATATGGGCCGCCTGTCCATGAATCCGCTGCGCCACTTTGACCCGCTGGGCGCTTTGTGCATGATTGCGGCCGGGGTCGGGTGGGCAAAGCCGGTTGGCATCAACCCCACGCGCTTCAAAAATCCCAAACGGGGGATGGCTGTTTCCGCCGCGGCGGGGCCGCTCTCCAACTTTTTGCTGGCCTATGCGGCCATGCTGCTCTATAAAGTGGTATATTATGCCTGCGGCGGCGCGGCACCCCAGCTGGTGCTGGATTTCCTTTATGTTCTGATCAGCATGAACATCAGCCTTGGCGTGTTCAACCTGATCCCTGTACCGCCGTTTGACGGCAGCCGCATTGCGTTGCTGTTCTTGCCGCAAAAAATGTATTTTCAGGCCATGCGGTATGAAAAATACATCATGGGCGTTGTGCTGCTTCTGGTGTTCTTTGGCCTGCTCAACACCCCGCTCAATCTCTGCGTAAACGCGGCGTGGCGTTTGCTGCTGAACCTGACCGGCTTTGTGGAACTGCTGTTCGGCATTGCCTGATGGCACATCTCAATTTAAGTAAGGAACGATATCCGCTGTTTTATGGAAACACTTACCTTTAAGCTACAGGAAGATAATTTTGAAGGTCCGCTGGATTTGCTGCTCTATCTGGTTGGCAAAAATAAAATGAACCTCTATGATATCAATATCATGGAACTCATTGAGCAGTATACTGCCGCCATCCAGACCATGCAGGCCGATAAGCTGGAAGTCTCCAGCGAATTCATTGATATGGCCGCGCACCTGGTTCAGATGAAAAGCGCCCTGTTGCTGCCACGCAGCCCTGAAGCGGAACGCATGAAAGCGGAGCTGACCGGCCGTCTGATCGAGTACAGCACCTGCAAGCAGGTGGCGGCGGAGTTGGGCAGCCGTGCGCGGGATTTGTACACCGCGGTGCGCCAGCCCCAAAAACCGGAAGGCCCGGCGGAATATTCCCGCAAACAGGATCCCGACCGGCTGGTGCAGGCGTGGTTCAGCCTGATGGGCCGCAGCCAGCGCCGCAAAAAGCCCACCCAGGAGCGGTTTGAACCGTTGGTCACCGCGCCGTTCGTATCGGTGGCAAGCCGTGTGGCCCACATGCTGCGCGGTATGCTGAAAGGTACGCTGTGCCGCATGGGCCAGCTGTTCAGCCCGCAGGAAAGCCGCAGCACCAATGTGGCAACGTTCCTGGCACTGCTGGAATTGATCCGCGCCGGGCGTGTGCGGCTGGATGAAACCGGAACCCTGACGATGGACCGCGCCCGCCGCCCGCGCAACAAACAAAACCAACCCACAGGAAAGGAGGCCGCAGCCGATGCCGATCACACAGCGCAATAAAATTGGCATGCTGGAAGCCATGCTGTTTGCCAACGCCGAACCGGTGGAAACCGACCGCCTGGCCGAAGCCATGCGCGCCGACCCGGCAGAGGTGCTGACCCTGCTGGAAAAGCTGCAAAAGCGCTATGATGAAACCGAAAGCGGCCTGATGCTGCTGCATTTTGACGGCGACCGTTGGCAGATGGCGACCCGCCCGTATTATGGCGAGGTGGTCAAGCGCATTTTGGATACCCGCCGCAACGCGCCGCTTTCGCCCGCTGCGCTGGAAGTTCTGGCTATTATCGCCTATAACCAGCCGGTCAGCCGCAGCTTCATCGAGCAGGTGCGCGGCGTAGATTCCTCTTCCACCGTGTCCAAGCTGATGGAACGCGGACTGATTGAGGAAGCTGGCCGCCTGGATCTGCCCGGCAAGCCGGTGGCGTTCCGGGTGACGGATACCTTTTTGCGGGTGTTCGGCCTTGGCAGTCTGGCCGATCTGCCCCCGCTGCATGACGACCCCCAGAAAGAAGAAGAACTGCCGGTGCAGCAAACCCTGGAGGAACTGCAATGAGCGCCGTGTTGGCGGTTGTGCTGATGGTGCTAAAAATAATCGGCATGATTTTGCTGGCACTGCTTTTGCTTTTGCTGTTGGCGCTGCTGCTGCCTGCGGGCATTCACTTCCGTTGGAGCCATATCGGCGGCCTGCGTTTACAGCTGTGTTACGGCCCGCTGCACTTTACCCTGTACCCGCGCAAAGCGGATGAAGAGGAAAAAAAGGCAGAACCGAAGGCAGAAACAAAGCAGGGGAACACGCCCAAAACCGAGCCGACTTCCGCCGCACCGCCCAAGCCAACCCCGCCGCCTGCAAAAGCGCCGGAAGAACCCCAAAAAGCAGAACCGGCCCCGCCCGCTGAAAAGGAACAGGGAAAACCAAAAGCACCGGAAACATCCCCGCAGCCGGAACAGGCAGTACCAAAACCAAAAGCCAAATCTGCCCCGGCCAGCCAACCGGGAGCCGCTGCTGCCCATGCCCCGGCAGCGGAAACACCTGCCGCGGAACCACAGCCGGAAGAAGATACCAGCCTTGTGGAACGCATCAAAGCGGCAGTCAGGGCGGACCCTGTTGGCTATGTACGGCACCTGTTCAGCGTGCTGCACGCCAGTGTGGGGCCGCTGCTGCGCGGCTTCCGCGTCAGCAAGCTGAATGTGATCTGGACGATAACAGGGGAGACCGCCGCAGAAACGGCCATCCTGTACGGCCAGACGCTGACCACCCTCAACACCATCCTGGCAATCGCACAGGACCACATTAAAATACAGGCGGATCAGCTCTGGCTGGAGGCTGATTACACCGGCAGTGCCAAACAGCAGCGTGTGGTTTCGCTCAAACTGCTGCTCTGCCCGCTGCTGGCACTGGTTACAGTGGTGTGCTTTGTGTGGCATGCCCGGCATGACCCGCAGCTGCTGCCCCCAAAACACCCCAAATACAATACACCTGAAACAGAACAGGGAGGTAATTTATAATGGCAGAACATCCGATTGAAGGCATGATGGGCGTTACCATGGAAAAAATCCGCCAGCTGGTGGATGCCAATACCATCATTGGCGAACCGATCACGGTGGATGGAGCAACCATCATCCCCATTTCCCGCGTTACCTTTGGCTTTGCCTCCGGCGGCTCTGATGTTGGCGCAAAAACCAACAAGCAGATGTTTGGCGGCGGCACCGGCGCGGGCGTTTCCATTGCACCCATCGCGTTTTTGGTGATCAGCGGCGGCAATGTGCGCACCATTCAGCTGGTGGAACATGTCAGCCCGGTGGACAGCGCTATCAACGCTCTGCCGGACCTTGTGGACCGCATCAGCGCCTTAATCAAAAAGGACAAGCCCGAAACCCCGCAGGAATAAGCGGACAGATTTCATTTTTCCCCAACCGGAACCCGGCCCAAAGCGGGCTGTTCAACTGAAATGCCGGGAGAACATTATCATATAAGCAAATCCACCCGGCGGATATTACCCTGATATTGGAAAGGAACACCATGGCAGAACAACGGATTCAAAAAGTACTCTCGGACCAGGGCGTGTGCTCCCGCCGCGCTGCAGAAAAATTGATTGATGAAGGCCGCGTCAAGGTCAACGGCCACCCGGTCACGCTGGGGGATAAGATGGACCCCGACTTTGATAAAGTCAGCATTGACGGCAAAAGCGTGCGCATTGTGCGCAAGCGCCAGTATACCTATCTGATGCTTAACAAGCCCCGCGGCTATATTACCACCGCATCGGACGAACGCGGCCGCAAGACCGTTATGGATCTGCTCACCGGCGTGGACCGCCGTGTGTATCCCATCGGCCGTCTGGATAAAGACAGCGAAGGCTTGCTGCTGCTGACGGATGACGGCGCATTTGCCAACCTGCTCACTCATCCTTCCGGCGGCGTGGGCAAGCTGTACCGCGTTACTGTGCGCCCCCGCGCGACCGAGGAACAGGTTGTCAAAATGTCCAGCGGCGTTGTGCTGGACGATGGTGTAAAAACCCAGCCCGCCGTCATCCATGTTGTGGTGGATGAACCCGGCCGCACGGTGTTGGAGATCACCCTGCACGAGGGCCGCAACCGCCAGATCCGCCGCATGTGCGAAGCAGTCGGCCTGGAGGTCATCCGCCTGAAGCGCAGCGCTGAAGGCCCGGTCAAACTGGGCATGCTGCAGCCTGGCGAATACCGCGAACTGAAAAAATCCGAGATTAGTGCCCTGCGCAATGCCGCGCTCAAGGCTGCCCCGGCCCGCAAAGCCGCCCCTGCCGCCGCCCGCCGCCCTGGCCCCATCAAGCACGACTAAGCAAGCTGAATCACAACATTCTATGCAAACAAACCGCTCCGCAAGGGGCGGCTTTGTCATAATTTTGGGCAAACCGTGCAGAAAAAAGCTGAAAAATAAGGCAAAACGCAAAACTTTTTGGCGCTTTCCACTTGTCTGCTTTTCGACGAAGTAGTATAATAAAGCCATATGGCATATGATAACCATCTTGCTCATTGAATAAACAGGAGGTCAATGTATGGCAGCTAATAAGCCAGGCAAGGAAGCAATCCTTGCAGCATTTTTTGATGAGGGGAACTATTCTCCTCTGTTTACTGACGGTGCCGTCAGCGCAGCGTTCGGCTGTGCCAATGGCCAAAGCGTTTATGCCGTTTACCAGAACGGGGAACCCGTTGGCGCGGCAGATCTGGATAAAACCACTCGCGTGCTGAAAATGGCCGCTGAGACCGGCAATCCCGTTGTAACGTTCTACAATTCTACCGGCGCTAAGCTGGAAGGCGGCTTGGAGCTGCTGAACGCAAACTCCCGCCTGACCGCTGAGATCGCCCGCATCTCCGGCGTTGTGCCTCAGGTTGCCGTTGTTACCGGTACCTGCGCCGGCACCAGCGCTGTGCAGGCCGCCGCAGCTGATGTCTGCATCATGGCAGCTGACGCTGAGCTGTTCCTGACCGCTCCTTTCAATGCAGAGGACAAGGTCAAGGCTGCCGGCTCTGCTGAGTTTGCCGCCAAGGCAGGCGTTGCCGCTATCGTGGAAGAAGATGCCGTCAAGGCAGCTTCCGCCGCTGCCCGCGTTGTGGGTATGTTGCCGGCCAACAACCTGGCTGGCCCCGCTGTGTTTGATTTCGAAGCTCCCGCCGCTGCGCTCAACCTGATCAAGTATGATGCCAAGAGCGCTGCCGAGGCTATTGCCGATGCAGGCAGCCTGACCGAGCTGTACGCTGGTTATGGCCGCAACATCTATACCGCACTTGGTTCCGTCAACGGCCAGGCTGTCGGTATCGTTGCTACCGCCAAGGGTACCCTGTGCCACAAGTGCACCGCTAAGGCAGCCCGTTTTGTGCGCCTGTGCGATGCTTACAGCATTCCCGTTGTGACTGTTGTCAACACTGAAGGCTTTGTCAAGAGCGAAGGCGACGACCAGGCTGGCGGCATCCGCCAGGCTGCCCGTATGGCTGGCGTTTATGCCGAAGCTACCACCGTTAAGGTCGCAATCCTTGCCGGTGAGGCTGTTGGCCCCATCTACACCGTCTTTGCAGCTTCCGCTGACTGGCGTATTGCTGTGGACGGCTGCACCGTTGCCCCGCTGGCACCGGAAACCGCCGCTACCGTTCTGTACAAGGACGAGATCTTTGCTTCTGACAACATCCAGCAGGCTACCAAGCAGAAGGCTGCTGCCTACAAGGCAGAGCAGTGCAGCGCAGTTGCCGCTGTTGCCAACGGTGCTGCCGATGCCGCTGTAAAGGCTGCCGATGTGCGTGCTGCTGCCGCACAGGCCCTTGATATGCTGGCCACCAAGCGCACCACCCGTTTGCCTAAGAAACACGGCAACATCACCCTGTAATATTTAAGGAGGATCCTTTTTATGAAAAACCTGACTGTTACCGTGAACGGCGTTGCTTACAACGTTACCGTTGAAGAAAACACCAACGGCGCTGCTCCTGCTGCTGCCCCGGCTGCCGCTCCGGCACCCGCCGCTGCACCTGCTCCGGCTGCTGCACCTGCCGCACCCGCTGCCGCTGGTTCTGTTCCTGTCAACGCTCCCATGCCGGGCACCATCCTGGACATCAAGGTCAAGGCAGGCGCTGCTGTTAAGGCTGGCGATGTTGTCATGATCCTCGAAGCCATGAAGATGGAAAACGAGATCAGCGCACCGCAGGACGGCACCATTGCCAGCATTGACGTTCGCAAGGGCGATACCGTCAACTCCGGCGATGTGCTGTACACCATGGGCTGATAAAGCGTAAACGATCCCGAACGTTAAAAAATGAGGTGAACGAGATTGGCTAAGAAACCTGTTAAGATTACCGAAGTCGTTCTGCGTGATGCGCATCAGTCTTTGCTGGCCACCCGTATGACGATGGATGAAATGCGTCCCATCCTGCCCGAAATGGACAAGATCCCGTACTTCTCTGTGGAGTGCTGGGGCGGCGCAACGTTTGACTCCTGCATCCGCTTTCTGGACGAAGATCCGTGGGAGCGTCTGCGCATCCTGCGTAAAGAACTGCCGCATCAGAAACTGCAGATGCTGTTCCGCGGCCAGAACATGCTGGGCTACCGCCCCTATGCTGATGACGCCGTTCAGTACTTTGTACAGAAGAGCGTTGCCAACGGCATTGATGTGATCCGTATTTTCGATGCTCTGAACGACCCCCGCAACCTGAAGACTGCCATCGAGGCAGCCAACAAGGAAAAGGCACATGTTCAGGCCTGCATCAGCTACACCCTGAGCCCGGTGCATAACAACGAGTATTTTGCCAAGTATGCCAAGACCCTGGAAGAGATGGGCGCAGACTCTATCTGCATCAAGGATATGGCAGGCCTGCTCAAGCCCTACACCTGCGCCGAGCTGGTGAGCGAGCTGAAGAAGACCGTCAGCATCCCTGTTGACATCCACAGCCATTACACCGCCGGTCTGGCCTCCATGTCCATCCTGAAGGGCATCGAAGCCGGTGCTGACATTGTGGATACCGCCATGAGCCCGCTGGCTCTGGGCACTTCCCATATGCCGACCGAAAGCCTGGTCGCCGCCCTGCAGGGCACCGATTATGACACCGGCCTTGACCTGAACCAGCTGAACGTTGTGCGTGCTTACTTCGCCAAACTGCGCGAAAAGTACATCGCCAACGGCCAGATCAATCCGAAGAGCCTGGGCGTTGATGCCAACACCCTGCTGTATCAGGTTCCGGGCGGCATGTTCTCCAATATGCTTAAGCAGCTCAAGGACGCTGGCAAGGAAGATAAGCTGGACGAAGTTCTGGCCGAAATCCCCCGCGTGCGTGAGGATGCCGGTTACCCGCCGCTGGTCACCCCGACCTCCCAGATCGTTGGCACTCAGGCTGTGTTCAACGTCATCATGGGCGAGCGCTACAAGATGGTCACCAAGGAGTTCAAGGGCCTGGTCCATGGCGATTACGGCAAGACTCCCGCTCCCATCAAGAAGGAATTCAGCGACTTTATTCTGAAGGGCGAAGAGCCCATTACCTGCCGCTTTGCTGATACCCTTGCCCCCGAAATGGACAAGCTGAAGGCCGAAGCTGCCAAGTATGCCATCCAGGAAGAGGACGTTCTGACCTACGCTATGTTCCCGCAGGTTGCTCCCAAGTTCTTCGAAAAGCGCAATGCCCGTATGCACGGTGTGGACGCTCTGCATGCTGACTATGAGAACAAGTCTCATCCGGTCTGATTCCAGCTACGCTGAATAAGCAATAAGCAACACCCGCAGGTGTAAGCCACTTGGCCGATCCCTGCGGGTGTTTTTGTGTATTCGCTTTTTTGTCAGGCATAACTTGGGTGCGCATTTCAAATATCACATGGAACTAAGCCCAAAACGTACCCCCGTAGTAGTGTGTTAAGACTAAAACTTTACCTTTTTGCTCTATCTAAAAAATTAGAGCCGCTTCGTAACAAAGCCAAATGGAGAAAGTCTCCAAATCATAAAAAGTAAAGTTTTAGAATTACCACACGAGTAGAGGCGCACATTGTGCGCCCGCGGACGAGCTGCGAAATATTCCGTAACTCAAATAATCCAACTGCTGGCCTATTAAAAAATGCCCATATATCAACATAAAAAACAAATCCCCCGTTCCGCAGCGGCATTTACGCCTGCTGCAAAACGGGGAAAAATCTTCTATGATCAGGTCAGACCTTTATGGGAGACAAACCGACACCCAATCAACCCGGCTGCTTGCCGATGTAGGCCAGGATGCCGCCGTCAACGTACAGAATCAGGCCGTTGACGAAATCGGAAGCTTCAGATGCCAGGAAGACAGCGGGGCCGCCCAGGTCCTCGGCGTTGCCCCAGCGTGCAGCGGGAGTCTTGGCAACGATGAACTGGTCAAACGGATGGCGGCTGCCGTCCGGCTGGATCTCACGCAGGGGCGCGGTCTGCGGGGTGGCGATGTAGCCGGGGCCAATGCCGTTGCACTGAATGTTGTACTGGCCGTACTCGGAAGCAATGTTTTTGGTCAGCATCTTCAGGCCGCCCTTGGCAGCAGCGTAAGCGGAAACAGTCTCACGGCCCAGTTCGCTCATCATGGAGCAGATGTTGATGATCTTGCCGCCGCCCTGCTCGATCATGTCGGGGATGATGGCCTTGGCAACGATAAAGGGAGCGTTCAGGTCAACATCGATGACCTGACGGAACTGTGCAGCGGTCATTTCGCACATGGGGATGCGCTTGATGATACCGGCGTTGTTGACCAGAATGTTGATGTGGCCGACTTCCTCGGTGATTTGCTTGACCATGGCGTTGACGGCGTCCTCGTTGGTAACATCGCAGACATAGCCATGGGCAGTGATGCCAGCCTCTTTGTAAGCGGCCAGACCTTTATCAACCAGTTCCTGCTTGATATCATTGAAAACGATGGTAGCGCCGCAGTTTGCCATAGCGGTGGCGATAGCAAAACCGATGCCGTAAGAAGCGCCGGTGATCAGGGCAACCTTGCCGGTCAGATCAAAAGATTTCGGGGTGCAGACAGACATATTTCTTACCTCCTGAAAGTGATGTTATGTAATTCAAAAGCCGCGCATAGAGCGGCAGGGGAACGGGATTAGAAATGAAGAAAGAATAAATAATAAAGAATAATGAAGGTGTGCCTTCGGCACGGATTAAATATTAGGTTGCAGGCGGTTCAGAAGTGGACTTTGAAGTTTTTAGAATGGCAATTAAAATGCGCTTGAGTTCAAGGCAGTCAGTAAGCAATGATTGGCTTTCGGCAGCTGTTAAGTACTGTGAAAGAGTCAGCAAACGCAGCCAATACTCCGTTTCAGCGGTTTCTTTTAAGGAAATATGGAGCTTAGAAATAAAATCCGCTTTACTTACTGCATAGACAGCTTCGTTAGCATTGGCACCGATTGAAGTTCCACTGCGCAGTAATTGTTGGGAAAGAACGGTTTCGTGCTGCTGCTCACTTAAATAGCGGTAAACTTTTACGATGCGCGCAGCAAAAGCCAGCGACTTTTCCAGTAGTACATTATTTTCCATAAAAACGAACCTGATTTTCTGAGCCGCGCTATGCGCGGCGGTCCACCATCATTTTTAATTATTCTTTATTCTTTTTTCTTTGTAAAAAAGTTTTACCGAAGATCAGTCGTAGCAATGTTATCCATGTCATCGAATTCCATGTTTTCACCACCCATGGCCCAGATGAAGGTGTAGTTGGAGGTGCCAACGCCGCTGTGGATGCTCCAGGACGGGCTGATAACAGCATCATAGTTGTGCATCACAACATGGCGGGTTTCGGTCGGCTCGCCGCACATGTGGAATACGGCCTGGCCTTCGGGAATCTCGAAGTAGGTGTAGATCTCCATGCGGCGCTCGTGGGTGTGGCTGGGCATGGTGTTCCAGTTGCTGCCCGGCTCCAGAGCGGTCATGCCCATGGAAAGCTGGCAGGTTTTCAGCACGCTGGGGTGGATAAACTGGTTGATGGTGCGCTTGTTGCAGGTTTCCAGGGTGCCCAGCGGGCGCTTGGCAGCGTCAGCCAGGGTGATCAGCCTGGTTTCGTAACGGCAGTGGGCCGGAGCACTGACCATATAGAACTTGGCGGGCTTGGCGGCATCATCGCTGGCAAAGGTAACTTCCTTGGTGCCCTGGGTGATGTAGAGGCAGTCCTTATAGCCCAGGTGATAGGCCACGCCGTCTGCGGTAATGGTACCGGCGCCATCACCAATGTTGAAAATGCCGATTTCGCGGCGCTCCAGGAAATAGTGGGTGCCAAAGTTTGCCCAAATGTCAATGCCCTTATCAATGGACACGACCTCGTTGACCGGCATGCAGCCCAACGTGACCATGCGGTCAACATGGCTGTAAACGGCAACCATCTCATCTGCTTTGTACAGATCGGTAATCAGGAACTCATTGCGGACTTCCTCGGTGGTATAGCGCTTGAAGTCACGCTGATTGCAGGAATAACGAATATCCATGGGGCGGAATCCTCCTGTTTTGCTTGCAGCGGCAGCGGACTGGCGGGGTGCCAAACGTTTCGCTGACCTTGTATACATACATTATAGCCGATTCTGCAGGCCGAAAAAAGTGTATACAAGCACAAGAATACGGTGCATGTTTTGGCGGGTTTGACAGCAGAAAAACGAAAGCAGTTAGGAATTAGGAGTTAGGAGGGAGGAGTTGAAGGAATAAATAAAGAATAGAGAATAATGAATGAATAATGAAGGTGGGCTGCCGCGCGTGGCGCGGCTCAAAAAATGAGTAGAGAGCATGGCAAGAGTTTCGTGAAATTTGTGAATGGATAATATATATTAAAATATACAATCTGTATATTCCGGCTGGCCTTGTAACTTAATCTCTGAACGCTTTGATTTTATAATGCTTACTTACAGATGGCCAACGGCCTAATATCTTTTTTGCCCGGTGCAGCGCACCGGGCTTCCACCTAATAAAGCTCCTAACTCCTAACTTCTCACTCCTAACTCTATTTCTAACTCTCTCTTTACGAAAACTGTCCGTGACAGCTATACACATGAAAACAATTCACTTTACAAATTAAACACACTCAACTATAATGATGCACAGACTTCAAAGGCGAAGCAGAGAACACGGCGGCTCCGCGGCATATGCGGGGACCGCCGCTTGCATTGTCATTTATATGCAGGGCAGCAAAAAGAGAGGGAACATCAATGCTTACACTGGATAAGATCTACCATGCCGCGTTTGTTCTGCGTGACGTTGCACGCCGCACGGATCTGATTGCGGCATCGCGGCTGAACAGCGCGAGTGACCTGTACTTGAAAACCGAGAACCTGCAGGTGACCGGCAGCTTTAAGGTGCGTGGCGCTTATTACAAAATCAGCCAGCTGACCGCAGAGGAGCGCGCCAAAGGCGTGATCGCCTGCTCGGCGGGCAACCATGCACAGGGCGTGGCACTGGCCGCCACCAGCATGGGCATCAAGAGCGTTGTCTGCATGCCGGACGGCGCGCCGCTGATGAAGGTGGAAAGCACCAAACGCCTGGGCGCCCAGGTGGAGCTGGTCAAGGGCACTTACGATGACGCCCATGACCGCGCTGTGGAACTGCAGAAAGAAACAGGCATGACCTTCATCCACCCCTATGATGATGAGCTGGTCATTGCCGGTCAGGGTACCATTGGCCTGGAAATTCTGGATCAGCTGCCCGATGTGGAAGCTGTTGTGGTGCCCGTGGGCGGCGGCGGCCTGCTGGCCGGTGTGGCCTTTGCCATCAAGAGCCTGCGCCCCGATGTCAAGATTTACGGCGTTCAGGCTGCCGGTGCCGCCAGCATGTACAATGCGTACCGCGACCATACGTATGAAACGCTGGACCATGTGGATACCTTTGCGGACGGCATTGCGGTAAAGACCCCCGGCGAAACCACCTTTAAGATGATCGAACAGTATGTGGACGGCATCGTGACGGTCAGCGAGGATGAGATTGCTGCCGCCATCCTGGCCCTGATGGAAAACCAGAAGCTGGTGGCCGAAGGTGCCGGTGCCACGCCGGTTGCCGCCGCGCTGTTCGGCAAGCTGCCCATCGAGGGCAAAAAGACCGTCTGCCTGATCTCCGGCGGCAATATCGATGTAAACATCCTTTCCCGCGTGATCACCCGCGGCATGATCATGAGCGGCCGCAAGACCAATCTGATGATTGCCCTGGAGGATAAGCCCGGCCAACTGACCCGCGTGAGCGAGATCATCTCCGGCATGGGGGCCAACGTGGTCAGCGTGCAGTACGACCTGGCCGATCCCAACATGACCGTGACCAGCTGCTTCCTCAAGCTCGGCCTTGAAACCCGCGACCACACCCAAATCGAACAAATTAAAGCCAAACTGACCGAAGAAGGCTTTAAGCTGGTAAGCGAGAGAGCGTAATTTTGAGTTAGGAGTTAAGAAATAGGGGAAGGCACGCAGCTTAAGACTAAAGGCAACACCGCACAATTCCCGCCTTGCGGCTTAAGCACCGCTCCGGCAGCTGCGGCACGGCATCTGCGTTGCCAAAATGCTCGATAAGACATCCAGTATTATCTGCGCTTTTGGCTTAGCATCTGCCGCACCTCGCTTGCCGTATCGGCACTTAGAATTATGCGGTATTGCCTAAAGCATAGCTAAAATTAAAGAATGTATAACAAAATGCCCACGGCCTGATATCAAAATCATGCCGCAGGCATCCCAAAAACTTCTAACTCTTACTTCCTAACTTCCTTACAGTCTCACTCCTGCCGAAAGCAGCTCGATGAACTGGCGGGCAACACGGGGGCTGCGGCCGCCGGCACGGATGGCGAAGGCTTCGCCCTTGATGAACAGCTGATCAGACGGCATCTGCACGCCGTACTGCTTGGCAAGATCCAGCAGAATTTCTTCAAACCGAACTTTATCCGGCCGCTGGAAGGTGACCGTCAGGCCGAACCGGGCCGAAAGGCTCATCAATTCCTGGCGGGTATCTGCCTCGTGGATGTCATCACCGGAACGGTCGCTCAAGGTTTCCTTGATGAGATGGCGGCGGTTGGATGTGGCGTACACCACAACATTCTGGCTGCGGCCGCCCACGCTACCTTCCAAAATGGCTTTCAGCGCGGCAAAGTTGTCGTCGTTGGCAGAAAAGCTCAGGTCGTCAATGAACAAAATGAACTTGAGTGGGTTCTGGGCCAGGCTATCCAGCAGGGCCGGAATCTGATACAGCTGGTTCTTTTTCACTTCCACAAGGCGCAGACCATCCGCCGCAAATTCATTGGCAATGGCTTTCACGCTGCTGGATTTGCCGGTGCCCGCATCGCCGTACAGCAAAACGTTCACGGCAGGCTTGCCGGACAGCAAAGCCTTGGTGTTGGCAATTACCTTTTCGCGCTCGTGCTCGTAACCGGGCAGCTCGCTTAAGCGCTGCGGATCCGGGAAGCGCACCGGGATCAGGCTGCCATCCTCAATGGTGAACATGTGGTGGCGGGCAAACATGCCGTAGCCCTTTTGACCAACTTCAGCCAGGCGCTCAGCGTAAGCGGCGGCAAAATCCACTTCCTCGGTTTCCCAGCGGGGCAGAAAGGCAAGGGATTCCTCGCCGCCGGTCAAATCAACCAGCGTAACGCGGCTGAGCTGCTGCAAAAATTCCAGCTCGCTGTCCATGCAGCGGGCAGCGGCCTGCCCGGCGCCGCCGCTGGCAGCTTTGCGGATGCAGATGTTCTCATCCTGCAAAACGGCGTCCAGCAGCACGCGGGTCCAGCTGCCGCCGCGTTCAAACAGCTGGTTTTCAAAATCAGCTGCAGCGCTTACAAAATCCTCGCTCCCCGCAGCGGCCAGCATGGCGCGGAACGCAGGCACAATGTTGGCCTGCAAAATACCGCGGAAAATCACAAGGCCGTCCAGCCGGGTGCGCATGGTATTCAACTTCATCATTCCCAATTCCTCCAGGAGTGCAAAAATGCTTGCTCTGTTTACTCAGTATAGCTTTTTTGCCGCTGTGGTGCAAGTGACAAAATGACCTTGTATTTACGAAATAACGCAGGACTTTAGCCTGCTAAATTCTCTATTTGTGTAATTTGTTGTTTTTGTGTTGACAAAGGCAAAAAATTGCGGTACAATCAACCACATAGCTAAATCAAATGTGTCGAAGGAAAGTTAGTAACGGCTTTTGCCGCCCCCAGAGAGCTGCCGGTTGGTGCAAGGCAGCGGGCAGGTACGCCGCGAACTGGTTCCGGAGCAGTTCTGCCGAAAGCAAGGTGAATAGGCGGTTCCGGGGGTGCCCGTTACAGCACAGGGCTTTGTTGGAAGCCTGTTGAGTGGGTATAGTACTATACCAATAAGAGTGGTACCGCAGAGAGCTTTACGCCTTTGTCTCTTGTGAAAACGGAAGCCGTTTGGCATTCCGTGCTACAAGCGGCAGGGGCTTTTTTGTTACTCAAACGCGTTGGATAGAGGCTGCCGCATAGGGGTTGTTTTAAGAAACGGAAAGGAGTTTTTTCAATGATTCTGAATGGTTCGCAGATTTTTGTCGAAGTGCTCGCGGAGCAGGGGGTCGATACAATTTTTGGCTATCCCGGCGGCGCAGTTCTGAACCTGTACGACGAACTATATAAAAACTCTGACCGCATCCGCCATATCCTGACCGCCCACGAGCAGGGCGCTTCCCATGCGGCAGACGGTTACGCCCGCGCAACGGGCCGCACCGGTGTGGTGCTGGCCACCAGCGGTCCGGGCGCCACCAACCTGGTCACCGGCATCGCCACCGCTTATATGGACAGCGTGCCGATGGTTGCCTTTACCGGAAACGTTGCCACCAGCCTGCTGGGCCGGGACAGCTTCCAGGAAGCTTACATTGAGGGCATCACGATGCCCATCACCAAGCACAACTTCACCGTGCGCAAGGTCGAAGACCTGGCCGACACCATGCGGGCAGCCTTCCGCATTGCACAGTCCGGCCGTAAAGGCCCCGTGCTGGTGGATATTCCCAAGGATGTCACCGCGAACTCCTGCGAGTTCACCCACAAAGAGCCGGAGCTGATCCGAACCGTGACCCGCTATAATGAGGAAGAGGTCAAGGAAGCCGCACGGCTCATCAATGAATCGGAACGCCCAATCGTCTACTTTGGCGGCGGCGTGCGCAGCGCGGCGGGCTGCCAGCCCCTGCGTGACCTGCTGGAAAAGACCGGTATGCCCGCCACCCACACCCTGATGGCCGCCGGCGTGCTGGGCTATGGCGAGCCGCACAACCTGGGTATGCTGGGAATGCACGGCTGCTATGCCGCCAACAAGGCTATTTCGGAAGCTGATCTGGTCATTGCCGTCGGTGCCCGCTTCTCGGACCGTGTGGCGTTGAACCCGAATAAGTTTGCCAGCAAGGCAAAAATCATCCAGATCGATATTGACCCCAGTGAACTGGGCAAGAATGTGGATGTGGATCTGGCACTGGCAGGCGATGCTTCCTATATCCTGCAAGCCATCCTGCCGTATGTCGAAAAGACCGAACATAAGATCTGGATGGAGCAGATCCGTGAATGGCAGCGCAATGACTACCACCCGAAGGACAGCTTCACCGAGCTGAAACCCCACCAGATCATCAACGAGATCTGTGAGCAGGCCGGCCCCGAGGCCGTGTATGTAACGGATGTCGGCCAGCACCAGATGTGGGCTGCCCAGTACCTGCACCACACCAAGAGCCGCGGCTTTTTGACCAGCGGCGGCCTGGGCACCATGGGTTTTGGCTACGGCGCGGCCATTGGCGCACAGGTTGCCCTGGGCAAAGACCACCGCGTGGTCATGCTGACCGGCGACGGTTCCTTCCACATGAACCTGAACGAAGGCTGCACCGCCGTCAGCTATGAACTGCCCATCATCACCGTTATTTTTGATAACCAGGTGCTTGGCATGGTGCGCCAGTGGCAGACCAGCTTTTACGGCAAGCGCTATTCCAACACCGATCCCCAGCGCCGCACCGACTTTGTAAAGCTGGCTGAAGCGTTTGGCGCAAAGGGGTATCGTGCTACCAATATTGCCGAGTTCAGGGCAGCGTTCGCCGACGCCATGAAGCAGAAAGGTCCTTCCTGGATCGACTGCCGCATCGGCAAGGATGAAAAGGTTCTGCCGATGATCCCCGGCGGCGGCGATATCAACGATATCATCATGGAGTAAGGAGGCAGCACGCAATGCAGCAAAATCAAAATCCGAACAAAGTTGCCGCAACAGAGGCACCCCGGCGGGTCATCAGTCTGCTGGTGGATAACCATAACGGTGTTTTGGCGCGCGTGTCCAGCCTGTTCTGCCGCCGCGGCTTCAACATTGACAGCCTGACGGTTTCCGCCACCAACGACCCGGCGGTCAGCCGCATTACCGTTACCCTGCATGGCGACGATGCCGCCATCAGCCAGCTGATTTTACAGACCGAGCGGCTGGAAGTGACCCGCCAGGTATTTGAACTGACCCCGGATAAGAGCCTGCAGCGGGAACTGCTGCTGCTGAAAGTGGCCTGCAATACCGCCGAGCGTGCCGAAATGCGGGAAATCGCTACGATCTATAAATCCAAGATCATTGATCTTTCGCCGGACTCTATGGTGTTTGAACTGACCGGCCGCCCGGAAAAGATCAACGCCTTCCTGAAAATGTTCAGCGGATACGATATCCTGGAACTGTGCCGCACCGGCATTACCGCGCTGGAGCGCGGCGGCAAGCATCCCCACATGCAAAAGCCCCCGCAGGAAGTACGCGCCGCTCAGCTGCCGCTGCCCGGCACCCACTGCCCGCAGGACGAAGAATAAAGCAGCTTTTGCGGTTCAACGAACTTGCATTTGGCCCGCAGCCCTTTCAGGAATCCCCGGCGGCGGGTTGAAGATAGATACGTTTTTATTTTTACAAACCATACAAACAAAACAAAGGAGAAATTATCATGGCAATCAAAAAGTATTATGATTCCGACTGCAACCTCGGCGTGCTTGACGGCAAGACCGTTGCTGTTATCGGCTTTGGCTCCCAGGGCCATGCCCATTCCGAAAACCTGGCTGAAAGCGGCGTGAACGTTGTTGTCGGCCTGCGCAAGGGCTCTGCCCACTGGGAAAAGGCATCCGAGTTTGCTGCAACCCATGAAAACTTTAAGGTGATGGAAGTTGAAGAGGCTGCCAAGGCCGGCGATGTTGTTATGATGCTGGTTCCCGATGAACTGTGCGCTGACATCTACAACAGCCAGGTTGCCCCCTACATGACCGAGGGCAAGGCACTGGCTTTTGCACACGGCTTCAACATCCATTTCAAGACCATTGTTGCCCCGAAAAATGTTGACGTTATCATGATCGCTCCCAAGGGCCCTGGCCACATTGTCCGCCGCCTGTACACTGAAGGTGAAGGCTGCCCGTCCCTGATCTGCGTAGAGCAGGATTACACCGGCAAGGCAAAGGAGATCGCCCTGGCATACGCTTCCGGCATCGGTGCCGGCCGTGCAGGCATCCTGGAGACCACCTTCAAGGAGGAAACCGAGACCGACCTGTTCGGCGAGCAGGCTGTGCTCTGCGGCGGCGTTTGCGAGCTGATCCATGCTGGCTTTGACACCCTGGTGGAAGCTGGCTACGCACCGGAAATGGCTTACTTCGAGACCTGCCACGAGATGAAGCTGATCGTTGACCTGATCAACGAGGGTGGCTTTGACAAGATGCGCTACTCCATCTCCAACACCGCTGAATACGGCGACTACCGCACCGGCAAGCGCCTGATCACCGAGGAAACCCGCAAGGAGATGAAGAAGGTCCTGACCGAGATCCAGGATGGCACCTTCGCTTCCGAGTTCCTGACCGAGATGAGCCCGAAGGGCGGCCGCAAGGTCCACTTCCTGGCACAGCGCCGTATGCAGTCCGAGCACCTGATCGAAAAGGTCGGCAAGGAACTGCGCGGCATGATGAGCTGGATGAAGAAGTAATCGAATTCCGGACATCTGACGTAATATTTGGCCTGCATCTGCGGGCATAAACATGGGGCGGCCAGCCCTCTGGCAGCCGGGAAACCGGATGTTCCGGGGCATGGCCGCCCTGTGTTTGTTTGGTGTGACTGTCATGTTAAGGCCGCAGGCGCACGATGTGCGCCCCCTACGGGGGCAGCTGCACACCATAAGCCCGATTTGCAGGGAACGGTCTTGACCGTTCCGAAACATGAATCTATTGCTAGTTTCAGGCTCTGCGCGGGGAACCACCCCTCAGTCTGCGCTGCAGACAGCTCCCCTCAAAGGGGAGCCTTGGTGTATCATTATAATTTTGATGGTATAATAAATATGAATTTACCAAGAAATAAACAAAATTTGAATTTTGCAAAAGAATTAAGAAAAAATATGACAAAAGAGGAAAAACACCTCTGGTATGATTTTTTAAGAATTTGTCCGTTCCGTTTTCGCAGACAGGAATTGATTGGAAATTATATCGCCGATTTCTATTGCAATAAGGCAATGTTAGTGATTGAAATTGACGGTTCACAGCATTATGAATCTGATGCTTTGGAGTATGATCGAAAAAGGACAGATTATTTTAATTCACTTAATATTGAAGTTTTGAGATTCACAAATATTGAGGTGGATAAAAATTTTGAAGGTGTCTGCGAAGCAATACTTTTGAATCTTAATAACCGTGTAAAATTTGTTGATGAAAAATAAACTAAACAAAAGGAGATAAAATTTATGGCACAAAAAGGCGATTTGCTGTCAGTAAGACAGGACATAAGAGTTGTAGACGCGACTATCCGTGACGGAGGACTTTGTAACGACTTCCGTTTTGACGACAAATTTATCAAGGATTTGTACGCTGCTAATGTAAAAGCAGGCGTTGACTATATGGAGTTCGGCTACAAGGCTTCAAGAGAAATTTTTGACGAAAAGGATTTCGGTAAATGGAAATTCTGCAAGGACGAAGATATACGCAAAATTGTCGGCGACAATAAAACAAATCTTAAAATTGCAGTAATGGCTGATGTCGGAAGAACCGATTTCAAGACAGACATTATTTCCAAAAAGGACAGTCCGATTGATTTAATCAGAGTTGCAACATACATCAACACAATTCCTGCTGCAATTGAAATGATTGAGGACGCAGCCAAAAAAGGCTACGAAACAACAATCAATATTATGGCTGTTTCAAAGGCAAGAACAGAGGACATAAAGGCGGCTCTTGAAGCTCTTGGAAAAACACCTGTAAATGCATTTTACATTGTTGACAGCTACGGCTCAATTTATCCCGAGGAGGCAAGACGACTTGCTGATATGTACGGTGAAATTGCCGAGAAGTACAAGAAGTCAGTTGGTATTCATGCTCACAACAATCAGCAGCTTGCTTTTGCAAATACTATTGAGGCTATGACTTACGGTGCAAGCTATCTTGACGCTACTGTTGACGGAATGGGCAGAGGTGCAGGTAACTGCGCACTTGAGCTTCTTTTAGGATTCCTCAAAAATCCAAAGTATAAGGTTGACCCGATTGTAAAGATTATTGAAGAACATACATCAAAGCTCAGAGAACAGGGTGTAAAATGGGGTTATGACATTCCGTATATGCTCACAGGTCAGTACAACACCCATCCCCGTCCGGCAATCCAGTTTGTCAAGGAAGAACGCAAGGATTATTACAGGTTTATCAATGAGCTTTACGATATTATAAACAACTGATTATGAAGTTGGAGGTTATTTAAAGTGAAAGACGAACGCTTTGAAAAAACTTATTCTCAGGGAGCTATGAATGTTACTGAGATTTGGGTGGATAAGCAGACCGGAGTTAATTACCTTTATCATATTTCGGGTTACTCGGGCGGCTTGACACCCTTGCTGGACAGAGAGGGAAAGCCGATTATTACACCGATTCTTAATAAATAAAGATATAATACTGATATAAAAAACTTTATGAAGAGGACAGGAGGACAAAATGGCATTTGACAGACTTATTGAAAACATTGTAAAAATGCAGAACCCGACCGTTGCAGGTCTTGACCCCAAGCTTGATTATGTTCCTGCATCAATCAAGGAAAAATGCTTTGAAAAGTACGGCAAAACTCTTGAGGGCGCAGCTGCTGCACTTTTTGAGTTTAACAAGGCTTTAATTGACAGCCTTTATGACATTGTGCCTGCAATCAAGCCGCAGGCTGCATACTATGAGATGTACGGCTGGCAGGGCGTTAAGGCTCTGAGCGAAACAATCGCATATGCAAAGTCAAAGGGTATGTTTGTAATGACCGACGGCAAGCGTAATGACATAGGAACAACTATGGAAGCATACGCTACTGCACATCTCGGCACAACAAGCGTTGACGGTGAGATGATTGACGCATTCGGTGCAGACGCTTTAACAGTTAACGGATATCTCGGAACAGACGGAATAAAGCCGCTTGCAAAGATTTGTGACGAAAAAGACAAGGGCATTTTTGTGCTTGTGAAAACCTCAAATCCAAGTTCTGGCGAATTGCAGGATATGAAGCTGGACACTGATGAAACCGTTTATGAGCATATGGGCAAAATGTGCGAAGAATGGGGCGGCTCTCTTATGGGCAAATACGGCTACAGCGCAGTCGGTGCAGTTGTAGGTGCAACATATCCTCAGCAGCTTGCTGAAATGCGTGAAAAACTGCCGCACACATTTTTCCTTGTGCCGGGCTACGGTGCACAGGGCGGCGGTGCAGAGGATGTTAAGAATGCCTTTGACAAAAACGGTCTTGGCGCAATTATCAACTCAAGCCGTGGCATTATGTGCGCTTGGAAAAAGCAGGACGGTATGACAGAGGATGATTTCGCTGCTGCTGCAAGAAATGAAGCAATAAGAATGAGAGATGAAATTATCGGCTGTATAGGTGAGATTAAGGCATAAATTATAATTTAGCACCACATCGTAGGGACACGGCGTGCCGTGTCCGCTAATATCACGCAAACTTTTATTTTTAGGAACGGACACGGCACGC
>OLOI01001164.1_pt1 | contig 23431 bp, 19 predicted proteins | sample 1672131 | NCBI WGS metagenome assembly OLOI01 (sample SAMEA3136651, study PRJEB25190) | human gut metagenome
TATTATCGAGATAATAGAGTTTGCCATCTATTTCTTGAAGACCTAAGAGTTTATTACCATTTTCATCAGTATAGTACCAATCGCCACCTACTTGATGGAATCCTTTTTCTCTGACTGCTGCTCCAGTAACCTCATCGTAGAAAGGTCCTGAACCGGAAGGCCCAAAAGTTCCTTGACGGGCTTGTCCATTTTCATAGAACGAATAGGTTACACCATTAATGGTATGAGAACCAGAAAGTGCTTTACCATCTTTATCATAATAGAAGAGCCCATTATCAGCACGAACAAATTGGTTCCGTGGAACTTCCTTCTGTTCACCGGTATCCTTATCATAGTAGTAGCCATTTTTAACTACGTTTTTGAATTGTGTTCCGAGGTGGTCGTCAAAGTAGACAGGGACACCATCAATGGTATGGGCACCTTTTAGAATATTGCCTTGCTTGTCTGCATAGAACCATTTGCCTCGACTTGTAAAGTAACGCCCCTTAACAAGTTCACCAGTATCCTTATCATAATACTTAACTGGGATACCGAAGACAACAAAGCTATCATAGAGAACATTAATGCCATCTTTATCTACAAAGTCATCTTTAGCTTGTATTCCAAATACCCTATCGAAATGCACCTGAACGCCATTGATGACGTGGTCACCTTTAAGGATTTTGCCATTTGAACCGACATAATACCAATGGTTATTAATATTATGGTAACGATTTTTTTCGAGTGTAATTCTCGCACCAGAGTCTTTATCATAGTAGTAACCGTCGTCTCCAAAATCACCTTTAACTTGTCGTCCATAATAAGAATCAAAGTAGACAGGAACATTATTTATGGTTTGTGAACCTTTTAATGGTTTGCCCTCAGCATCAACATAGTACCAATATTTATCTACATTGACATAACGGTTGGTTACAAGTGCACCAGTTGAGGCGTCGTAGTATTTACCATTACCTCCGAAGTCACCTTTTACTTGGGCACCTGTCTTTTTATCGAAGTAGTACTCTTTACCATCAATACGAGTAGCACCCTTCATGGCGACACCTTTTGCGCCAACGAAGTAGCTCTTATCGTTGACTGTTACGAATCGGTTGCTTACTAGCTTACCAGTGTGTTTATCATAATAGCGGTTTTCCTTGTCAAAATTCCCTTTTATTTGAACACCATTTTCATCGAAATAGACCTGAGCTCCATTGATGATATGGCTGCCCTTTATAATTTGTCCTCTATCATTGAGATAGTACCATTTTCCTTTGATTTCAACAAAGCGGTTGGTACCTAAATTGACGAAAACACCATCCTGATCGTAAAAGTGTCCATTAGGAGCAAAGCGATCAATGATTTGAGTCCCAAATTTATCGTCAAAGTAGGATGATCTACGATTAATTCGATACTCACCGTACACGGGGTTCCCATTATCATCTAGATAGTAACGTTCATATTGTTTCGTATCGTTGCTGTAGGCTACGATAAATTGACTTTTGAGAAGGGCACCAGAATCTTTGTCATAGAAATTTAGTTTTTTAGCATTATTAGGATCCTTTGCAAAAACGCCTTTAGCTTGCACGCCATTTTCTTTATCGAAATAGACTTGAACCCCATCAATAGTTTGTGGTCCAGTCAGGTCATTACCATTGGCATCTCGGTAATGCCATTTACCGTTTTGGTCACTGTAATATTGACCACCTGTAATGTTTACGTTCTCATTAATAACAGGAGTTGTTGTAGTTGTTTCACTAGTTACACTGTCTCTTGTTGAAGCTGCGTGTGCTTCAACGGTTGTTGTTTCAGTAGGTGCTTGACTTTCACTAGTGGTTGCTGAAGCCGTTTCTCTAACGTTTTCCGAACTTGCTAACTCTGGAGCACCTGTTGAACTTTCAGCAGAAGATATTGCTTCAATACCCTTTGTTTCAACTAAGTCTGCTGTTGTTTCAACATTGGCAATAACACTTGTTGTTGTGTCAATCTTGTGTGTTTCACCAGTAGTTACTTCATCCGCAAAAGCAACTCCTGCAATAAGCGCAAAACTTGCAAGAGCTGATGCACATGAAAATGCAATAAGATACTTTTTAGATGTTTGATGTTTGACCTTATTATTTGTTTCCATAACAAATACCTCCCCTTTTTAATTTATATTATAATGCAATAAGAAAAGCCGTTCGTAACGAACGGCTTTTCTTAATTATTTGCAGTCTTTGGTCAAATCATTAATAACCTCGCCGGCTATAATCAGACCCGCAACCGACGGAACAAATGCTGTACTTCCGGGCGTCTGCCTGCGTTTTGAGTTTGTATTTTGAAGCTTTTCTGTTTTGGAAAGTTCTGTTTCAGATGGTTTTATCGGCTGTTCCTTTGAATAGACAACCTTCAATTTTTTTATTCTGCGTTTTTTCAGTTCATTTCTCATTACTCTTGCAAGAGGACAGACTGATGTATTGTAGATGTCAGCAACCTCAAAAAGCGCAGGATTTGTCTTGTTGCCTGCACCCATTGAACTTATAATAGGAATATTTGCTTCATTTGCTTTTATAACCAGCTCAATCTTGCCTGAAACCGTATCTATTGCGTCAACAATATAGTCGTAAAGTGAAAAATCAAATTCTCCTGAATTCTGAGGGGTAAAAAAGGTTTTGTGCTTTGTTACTTTGCAATTCGGATTAATGTCAAGTATTCTTTCCTCAGCTGCATCTGTTTTGCTCATTCCAACTGTTTTGTGAGTGGCAATAATCTGACGGTTAAGATTTGAAAGGCAAACATCGTCATTATCAATAAGGTCAATAGCTCCCACACCGCTGCGCACAAGTGCTTCAACAGTATATCCGCCTACACCGCCTATTCCGAATACTGCGATTCTCGCCTTGTTGAGCTGTTCCATAGCGGGTTTACCATATAAAATTTCAGTTCTTATGAATTGTTCACACATAGTATCTCCTTAATTTATATAAAGCTTGTATGTCTTGTTATATTTTTTATATTACGTTCCGAAAACTGAATCAGATTAAACAGAGATGACGCACCTTTTTCAAAATATGTTGAGAGAATATCAGGGGAGAGAGGAATAGAAATATTATTTTGTTCAATTAATTCATTTATAATTTCAAGGTCAAGAATCATAGATGCGCTGCAAAGGTTACTGTAACGGCTTCGGCTGATTGAGAATATTGACTGCGAGTTGTTTGATTCAGCAGAATAAATTACTCTGAATATCTGATATTCTGCACTCATAAGATAATTGCTTACAGCATTCGTGAGATTTTTGTTTCCAATTTGTGCCAGCAAGTCGAAAATTACCGAGGTCGTGTTTATTAAAAGCTTTTTATTAATCTGGTTTATCATATTTCCCTTCAAATAGCTTATTTCATCGCTGTCGGGAATATCGTCAGGTGATATTGAAGCTATGTTTCTTTGTACGGTTCTGCCAAGAAGATAATCGCAGGAAACCTCAAAGTAGTCCGAAATTTTAATCAGAAAATCAAGACCGCATTCACGGATTCCCTTTTCATAATGAGAAAGCAGTGCCTGCGAAATCCCCATATCATTTGCGACCTGTTTCTGGCTTAGTCCGCGTTCCTTGCGCAAAAAGGTTAATATCCTTGGAAAATCACCGTTCATACTTGACACCCCTTTTATAAAAATAGTATAATATTACATTATAGATTATTTTGTACAGCATATTATACATATAGTATATTACAAAATAAACCATTTGTAAATAATATAATTTTAAGGAGTATAGAAATATGGCAGATTATAAAATTACACTTTTAAAGGGTGACGGAATAGGTCCCGAAATTGTTAATCAGGCTGTAAAAGTGCTTGACAAAGCGGCTGAAAAGTTTGATTTTTCAGTAGAATATGATGAAGCGCTTCTTGGCGGCTGTGCTATTGACGCAACAGGAGTGCCACTTCCTGATGAAACTGTAACAAAATGCAAGGCTTCTGACAGTGTGCTTCTGGGTGCCGTCGGTGGTCCTAAGTGGGACAACCAGCCGGGCAATAATCGTCCAGAGGCAGGACTTCTGGGCATCAGAGGTGCTCTCGGACTTTTTGCGAATCTTCGTCCTTCTGTAATTTTCGGACCGCTCAAGAGCGCTTCTCCGATTAAAGATGAGATTATAGGCGGCAACCTTGATATAATGATTGTCCGTGAGCTTACGGGCGGAATTTATTTTGGCAAGAAGGGCAGAACCGAGGTTGACGGAAATCCTGCTGCATGGGATACTGAGATGTATTCGGTACCTGAGGTTGAACGCATAGCAAGAGTTGCATTTGACCTTGCTATGAAGAGAAATAAAAAGCTTACAAGTGTTGATAAGGCTAATGTGCTTGAATCATCACGTCTTTGGAGAGAAACCGTTATCAGAATCTCCAAGGAATATCCTGAGGTTGAACTCAATCATATGTATGTAGATAATGCAGCAATGCAGCTTGTAAGAAATCCCCGTCAGTTTGATGTTATCGTTACATCAAATATTTTTGGCGATATTCTTTCTGACGAAGCGTCAATGATTGCAGGCTCAATAGGTATGCTTGCGTCTGCAAGCCTTTCGGACGGAAAGCTTGGACTTTATGAGCCTATTCACGGCTCTGCACCTGATATTGCAGGTCAGAATATTGCAAATCCGCTTGCAACAATTCTTTCGGTTGCAATGATGCTGCGTTATTCGCTCTCACAGGCAGAGGCTGCTGACGCTATCGAAGCTGCCGTAGCTAAGGTTCTTGAAACACATCGTACACCGGATATTTACGAGGAAGGCTTTACAAAGGTTGGTACAGAAGAAATGGGCGACTTTGTTTGTGCTGCCCTTTAATCGGAGAGATACCTATGCAATTTTATGATATGCACTCGCACATTTTGCCTGAGTTTGATGATGGTGCAAAGTCTGTGCAGGAAGCCCTTGATTTGATTAGCATTCTGAAAAAACAGGGTGTAAATAATATTTGCCTGACGCCGCATTTTTATACTCACGAAATGAGCCTTGAGGATTTTGTAAAAAGCCGTAATGAGGCTTTTGAAAAGTTCAAGCCATATATTCCTGAGGATGTAAACATTGTTCTCGGTACAGAGGTTTATATAACAAGATATATTTTCGGTAATGATGATTTGTCAGAGCTTTCATACGGAAATTCCCGTTATATTCTAACTGAGTTCGGATATAACTCAAGCTTCAGCGAAAACACAATGAATCGGTTTTATTCGTTTATTAACGACTATGACCTTATACCTGTAATACCTCATGTTGAGCGTTACCAGACACTTATGGAGAACCCTTCAATTATTGAAGAACTTAAGGATATAGGCGTAGTTATTCAGACTAATATTACTAATTATACTAAAAAAGCTTCTATGTTCAGGCGCAGAAAGCTTCTGAAATTGATTTCAAAAGGCTTGATTGATATTATCGGTTCTGATGCTCATTCTCTTAGCCACAACACTCCCGAGGTTTACAGGGAAGCAATTAATTGCATTTCGTCAAAATGCGGCAGACAGGTTGTTGCTGAAATGATGGAAAAATCTAAAGAGATTTTTGAAAATGCTGTGTAACAGACTATTCTGATTAAAAATCCTTTGCAGTCCGTAAAGCAGGAGTATGAACTTCAAAAGTAAAAGCTGTAATATATTTAGCTACGGAGCGAATTTGAAATATGAAATCTTATATAATTCATTTTATACGTCACGGTGCGATTGACGAAACTCTCGCAGGCAAATACATCGGTACAACTGATGTCCCCCTTTCGGACAAGGGAAAAATGGCACTGAAAAAGCTTGATTTCGAGTGCAAGTATCCCGGAACACAGGCGGTATTTACAAGTCCGCTGAAGCGCTGCGTTGAAACCTGCAAAATTTTATACCCTGAACAGAAACCGTTGTCAATAACCAATCTTTCCGAATGTAATTTTGGTGAGTGGGAGGGTAAAACTGCCGACGAACTCAAAAACTCTTCTGACTTTGAAAAATGGCTTGCAGGTGATAACGAAGTTAAACCGCCAAGGGGAGAGAGCAATTCAGACTTTGTACGCAGGATTTGCCTTATGTTTGAAAGTATTGTTGAGGGATTAATGAAAACAGGTACAACCGAAAGCGTTATTGTTACTCACGGCGGAGTAATAATGACCTTGCTGGCAGTATATGGTGTACCGCAGGCAAAACCGTTTGAGTGGACTATGGATAATGGTTACGGTTATTCTTTGCGTGTGACGCCGATGCTGTGGCAGAGGGACAAGGTTTGCGAGGTGTTCCAGACAATCCCCTTGTTAAAGGAAACTGAATAATAAAATAGTTCGATAAATTTTGAATATTAAATAAAGAAAAAGGCTTTCAAGTTCAAATGCTTGAAAGCCTTTTTATATTTATTTCTTGTTATTGCTTTTGGTTAATGCTGTTTTCCTTCCGAATAAAAACGCAAAAGAAAGCACAATAACAATTCCGAATCCTATTAATACACCGATAAAAATATAGCTTGCTTTGTTGTCATTAACAGAATTTAAAGCTCCGAGATTATCGACAGTTGACTGTGAAGTTGTAACTTCATTTCTTGTACTTTTACCCTTAGAAGATTTATTGCTGTCTGAAGTATTTGCAGATTTCTCGGAATCGCTGCCCTCACGTTTATTGCTATGCGAACTGCCGTTTACTGTAACTTTTGCTGATGTGCAGTTATCAATCTGCATAAATTCAATATTCTTATCAACACATTCATATACGCTGAAATCTATGTAACCCGTTCCTTCTTTTATAGCTTTGAATGTAATTGTAAAAATTGTCTTGCCATTGCTTATATCCGTGCCGTTAGCACATAAATATACGGTTTTAACACAATTTACCGTTTCATTTGATTTTACACTTGCATTTGTGTCATTCGTCTTTGTTTCCCTGAATTCAAACATACTTATGTCATAGGTAAACTCAACCGTTACTGCACAAAGGTTTTGTCTGCCCTTAGCAACGACTGCTATATCAATAAGTTTGTTTATATCACACTCAGCGTTGTTAAGTTTAAAATCTACATTTTCTGCTGCGAAGACTGAAAACATTGTGGTTAGAACGAATAACAAGGCAATGCAAGAAGTTATTATTCTTTTCACTGTATCACCACAATTTGTTATTATAATTAATATTATCATAAAATTTCCTATTAATCAAGAAAATATAGCACAATACAATCAAAATCGCCACATTGCAATGTTTATTTCCGGATATAATTGCAATATTATATTTTCTGATGTAAAATTTTATAAGTATAATTATTAAAAAACAGGTAAAAAACAGATTTTTATAATATTATTTAACTGGTGGTACAATGAACAGAATTTTATTGGTTGAAGATGACAGAGAAATCAGAGATATGATTTGTCGCTTTTTTCAAATGAAAAAGGATAACATAATTGTTGATACGGCTAAAGACGGCGAAGAAGGGCTTGAAAAGATTTTTGAAAATCAATATGATTTACTTTTGCTTGATGTAATGATGCCTTGCCTTGACGGCTTTGAGGTTTGCCGTGAGGTAAGAAGATACAGCGATATTCCGATAATGTTCATCACAGCCCGAACCACACAAGAGGATATGCTTACCGGATATGCTCTGGGTTGTGATGATTACATTATAAAACCGTTTCCGTTGCCGGTGCTTTATGAAAAGATTAAGGCGCTTATAAAACGCTCAAAAGGACTTGTTCGTTCAGACCTTCTTTCGGCGGGGGAAATAACACTAAATCCAAATAACGGTGTTGTAAAGTGCGGCAGCCAAGAAATTTCATTAAAGGCAAAGGAATATGGAATTTTACGTGTTTTACTCGAAAATAAAGGTAATATCGTAACACGCGAAACACTGCTTAATAAGGTGTGGGGGTACGATGCACTTGTTGATGACCGTGTGCTTGACACTCATATAAAAAATTTGCGGAAAGCGTTGGGAATTTGCAAGGAACAGCTCAAAACTGTACGCCGAAGAGGCTATAAAATTGAGGTAGAACTATGAAAAAGCGACTTGTTCACGAAAGCCGTATGATGTTTATAAAAATTATGTCAATATTTTTGCTTGTAAGCATTTTGGTGTCTGTGCTGTATGTGTATGTTACATATAATGGGGAAAAAGAAATATTGCTTGATGATTGTGAGGATCATTTTTCCTCTTTTATGAATGAATCTCTTGTTTATACGAGTATCGATTCAGGTAATTTATTTTCTCTTGATATGGATGGTATGGAATACACAATAAACAATTTTCAGAACAAAAGCAATAGGAATGTTAATTTTCAGGCAGTTGTCTTTGATAAATCGAACGAAATGCTTTACGCTTCTCAGAATTGCTATGTCGGAAATTATTCATGGTATTTATACGGTTATGGCGAGAAAATTCTATCAGACAGTATATCACCCGGATATGTAGTCTTTTTCTATGATAATTTTATTGACAGTTTAAATGATGAGCAAATTGAACAAATCAGAAGCTGCCTTACTTGTCAGAAAAACGCTGACGGAAGTTATTATGAGCTTATCTGCAAAGAATTTTATTATGAAAATGAACCTGAAATTACCGAAGAAAAATACGGTGATGATTTTATAGTAAATGTTCAGTATTTTATGAATACTCGTATTATTCCCAGCAAGCTTGAAATTGTACTGACAAATGACGACCATGACTGGTATGTTCAGGATGAGGTTATTGCTGAGTTTGAAGTTGATCTTGATCAAGAATTTATAAATACCCACCATTTTATCGGTAAACAAACAGAAACAAAGCGAAATGTTATAGACAAGAATTTTGTACTTGGAAAATATGAGCAGGAGGATTTGTATTCAGAACTGTCTCAGAAATTCGGTGATGCATGGATTGACAACAAAGGTGAATTGGCGAATACTGTCGGACATACCAATGGATATTATCAGATTTCTCCGTTTGAATACATATACTGCGGCTATGACAATAGTTTAGGTGCTTATAATAAGAACGACGACAAAGAACTTACTTCAAAAGATTTGCAAATAGTAAAAATAAGATATTTAGAAAAAATTAATGTATTAGAAAGTTGTATAAACCGTATTGGTATGACTTTTATATATACCTTCATTATTTTGCTGATTGTCGGAGTAGTTGTATGGTATATTTCATGGAATACGCTAAAAAAACAACTGGAACTTGAAAAAAAGCGACGTGAATTTACAAATTCAATGGCACACGACCTGAAAACACCGTTGTTTGTAATCAGCGGAAATGCTGAGAATATGCTCTTGTGTGCAGTAAATGAAAATGAAAAATATTATGCTCAGAATGTTGTTGATAAGGTTAATACCGTAAATGATATGGTACATGATATGCTTGAGCTTTCATCTTTTGAATCTGATAAAATCCGCATCTGTACCGAGCATTTTAATCTTAGTGATATTGTTCAGAGTATAATTGATAATTACATAAGTATGATGGATTTGTGTGATATTCATTTTGAGTGTGCGGACGGAGTTATGATTGACGCTGATAAAATGATGCTTCAGCGTGCAATGCAGAATCTTATTGATAATGCACTTAAATACACGGATGATAAAAGGTCAATTTCAATCAGGCTTGACAATCACAGCTTTTCCATTTCAAACAGTGTTTCTGAGAATGCAAAAATAAATCTGAAATACATATGGGAACCGTATTATCGCAGTGAAAATACTGCTCGTAAGGATGGCAACGGACTTGGTTTGACAGTAGTGAAATCAGTTTTTGAGCTTAACGATTTAAAATACGGAGTCAAGTTTAAAAACAATATAATTACATTTTGGTATTCCTTTTAGTTCATTTTATAAAAACAAAAATCCACAGTCTGACTGATGTCTGCTGTGGATTTTTGTTTTAACCGATTAATAATTTTTTCTGAAGCATATGTAAAGCTGACTAATGTACTTTTATCGTCTGTAAAAATTTATAAAACACAACTGTTAAAATGTAAAGTAGAATACAATTTTATCGTTTTCAAGCTCTGCTCCAAAGTCAAAATTATGAGCCTGCATAATGTTTTTTACAATGGAAAGACCAAGTCCGTTTCCGTTGTTGCGAACGCTGTTTTCGCCCACATAGTAGGGCTCCCAAAGCCGTTTAACCTCGTTTGCTTTAATCTTTGTGCATTGGTTTGATATTTTAAACTTGTTTGAACTTATATCTATAATTGCCTGTTTGTTTTCGCTGTATTTTTCAGCATTCTGAATAAAATTTGAAATTGCTCTTTTGATTAAATCCTTATCTGCTGTAATATTTGCTTTGTCAATTCCTTCAAGAAGTATGTTGAAGTTGTTTGAGCCATTGAATTGCAGAAGTATTTCTTTTGTTGCGCTGACCAGATCAAATTCTTCTTTTTGTGGATTAAAGCTGTTGCTTTCAAGCTTTGACAACTCAAGCATATTATGCACCATTCCATTCAGTTCGTTTGCTTTGTCGTAAATCATTTGTGCGTAATGGTCTTTTTTGTCTGTATGTACATTTTCAAGAAGATTTTCTGCATATCCGCTTATTACAAATAGCGGAGTTTTCAGGTCGTGTGCCATGGAGTTAGTCAGCTCACGCCGCTTTTCTTCAAGCATTATCTGTTTTTTAAGAGTATGCCACGACATAAATGCGATTAATATTCCCATGGTCGTAAATGATGTAAGTATGTAAATCATCATAGTAATTAGTTCATCTGAACATTCACTTAATATATTGTATTTGTGAAAATAACAGAATCTGTCGGTATAATTTTGAGTAATATTATCTGCCATTTCAACATTATAATTTTCGTTAAATGTATTATAGTAAATATAATTAAATTCTCCTGCGTCATAGATGCTGTTGAACTGACCGTTTGATGTGTTATCAAAAACCGTGTCAATTTCTTCATCAGTTATACAGCTTTGGTAAAATATACCGTCAAAAAAACTCACTGCAATTTCGTTTAAATAAGTTTTGCCGATTTTGTTTGTTCTTGTTTCCGAGAGTTCCATATAACTTTGGTCGAGTATATATTCTTTGACTTTTTCTGCTTGATCATACCAGTCAATATTATCGTTGATTTTTAGTACTTCTAATTTTGTAGGATAAATAATGCTTGTGTAATGTGGTGATTCTGTATTTTTATAGCCATAAATACATTCTGAACATGAAAGTGTATATCTTGAATTAAAGTCTTTTTCATCAGGTTTTTTATGTATATACTCATATATTTCCTGATAATCTTCATCAGAAATGGAATTTCTGAAACTTTCATATTCAATAATACCTGTATAATTTTCGGTTGAAACACCCGTTTCGTTTGCAAATGTGAATGGCAGACAATTACCCGATTCATATGTAGGTTCTTTGTGTCTTTTAAAAATAAGTGATTTTTCATAATATTTTATTTTTGTGTTGTTATCGGAATTTGATTGTATAGTATGTTGCAGAGAATTATAGGTATTGTAGCAGGTGTTTACTTCATCAAGAAATTCTAAAAACATTTCATTTGAATGTGTTTGCTGAATCTGTTTTTCATTATTTAAAGTAATATAAGCGTAAACGCCATATACAATTATTCCAAATAAAAACATAATTGAAATAGTTCTTGTAAATATTTTTATCCCTTGCTTTTTAAAACTTTTATATTTACTCTTCAATTTTATACCCCCTTCGTATAACAGTTTTAATCAGATAAGAATTATTTCCAAGAGCTTTTCTCAGATTTTTGATGTGTGAGTCCAGCACTCTTTCGTTTTTGTCACTGTCATATCCCCATATACTCAAAAACAGTTTTTCTCTTGATACAACAGTTCCTTTGTTTTCCAAAAGTATTTTTAAAATTTTGTATTCAGTTGCAGTAATATTAAGCTCAATGTTATTGCTTTTCAGAATACCGTTATTCGGATTAAGCGTAAGCGAGCCTGCACTGAGATTCTGCGAACGCACAAGTCCCTTTGAACGTCTGATAAGGGCTTCTGCCTTCTGATAGAAAACGGGCAGAGAAAACGGCTTTACAATATAGTCATCACAGCCCAGAGCATAACCGTTGAGCACATCTTCCTGCGCAGCTCTGGCTGTAATGAATATAATCGGTACATCGCTTTGCTTTCTGACTTCTCTGCAAACAGAAAAACCATCAAGTTCAGGCAGCATAATATCAAGAATAAGTAAATCATAAATTTTTTCATATGCTTTTTCAAGTGCAGTCATACCATCTTCTGTCATGTCAATACGCATTTTACCTTTGCTTTTGTCATCAAAAAAGTCATAAATCACTTCTCTGATATTTTTATCATCTTCAACAAGGAGAATTTCAAACATATGATCACCTCAATTTAAGTTTATAAAGATAATGTGGAGATTGTATGGAGATATATAAGTATTTATATTTCTTTATTATCAGTCTTTTGCTTCATATGGTTTGGTGTTACCCGAACTTTTTATATTTGTAAAACTTTAAAAATATATGGATAATATTGAATATCTGCAATTTGAGTGTTATAATAAATATATAAAGTCAGAGATAAGGTCAGAGAATTTTTTAAGCAGGTATTGCAAAGATATGAGAGGAGTAATGTAAATGAATAAATTGTCAAAAAAGGTGATAACCATCATTTGTGCAGTATGTATGACTGCTTCGGTTGCTACGTTATCGGGATGCGGTAATTCTGACTCTGCTTCAAGCGGAAATGGTGCGCCAACTGATGTTTCAAAGGCGGGGGATGTTTCCTGGAGTTATGATGAAAATGATAAAATTTTGACAATCAGCGGCAATGGAAAGATGGATGATTATGCAACAGGTTCGGAATTCCCGTGGCATGGTTGTTCTGAATCAGCAACTTCTGTTGTAGTTGAGGATGGTGTTACCTCAATCGGTAAAAATGCTTTTTTTAATTTTTCAAAGCTTGAAAGTATCAAAATTCCTGATAGCCTCGAAAGTATTGGGGACAGTGCTTTTGTAAAGTGCGAAAGTCTTGCCGAAATTAGTATTCCTGACAGCGTAAAGGAAATAGGAGCTTCAGCATTTATGTGCTGCACTTCTCTTAAGTCCGTAACACTTCCTAAAGGTATTACGGAAGTCGGAAAAAGCGTGTTTAACGGTTGTACGTCGCTTTCTTCTGTTGATATTCCAAGCTCGGTAGTTAAATTTGATATGAGTGCTTTTTACAACTGCACATCACTGTCGGATATAATTATACCAAATAATGTAGAAAAAATAAATCAGTGGGCTTTTTATAATTGTTCAAGCCTGAAAAGTATTGAAATTCCCAATAGTGTAACTAAGATTGGTAAAATGGCTTTTCAAAAATGTTCTTCTCTGACAAGTATTGCTTTTACAGGTGATGCGCCAGACATTGGAGAAAACGCATTCGGCGAAGTAAAGTCTGAAATATCTTATCCAAAAGATAAAACAACTTGGACAGAAGATGTTAAGCAGCAGTATGGCGGCGAAATTGAATGGAAAGAATCATAAGCATAATATATAAGATATAAAAAGTCTGGGCGGTAATTTGCCGGGGGTAGATAACGATACCTTTTTTATATATGGTATCAATATCTATCCCTGTTTTTTATTTAGACTACGGTACTGCTGTCTACGTCTGTGCCGCTTTGCCGGAAATAAGATATTTAACTATTATTATTATATTTTAGTCTCGTCAAAGTGATAAACAAGCAACAATGTCAAAATTAACAAAAAAACTTCTTTTTATTATGCAAAAAATAAATTGAACTATTTACAACTATTTGATATTATAAAGTTGTAATTGTGTGAATTTTGTATTTACATTTTACAGCATTTTTATTTAGGAGTGATAATTTTGAGAAAGAAATTAACTTGCGTTATACTATGTCTTTGTATGATGCTATCCTGCCTTGCAATCGGAGGTTTTACTTCGCAGGCAGCGACTATTGATAACTCTTTGGTGTCATCCAATTCTGATACTGAAGCGGTTTCAGCAGCAGACTACGGTCTTGCCGACAATGTACAGGAAGGTGTTATATTGCATTGCTGGAACTGGTCATACAATAATATCAAAAAATACCTTCCACAGATAGCTCAGGCAGGATACACTGCCGTTCAGACATCTCCTGTAACACAGCCTAAGGACTATTACTGGGAGGGCATTGCTTACGGTAATGTCGGCATTCCTGACGGTCTCGGCGGTTATGACGGCAACTGGTGGAAAAGCTATCAGCCTGTTACTGAATCCTTGTGCAATAACGGATATACTTGGTATGGAACTAAGGCTGAATTCAAGTCAATGTGTGATGAAGCTGAAAAATACGGTATTAAAGTAATTGTTGATATCGTAGCTAACCATATGGGAAATATCAAGGGTTACAAAATTGGCTCGGTTGAAGAAGTAATGGGTGACATTACTCCTCAGGTTGGTCAGTTCTGGAATCCGGATATGATGACAGACCCATCATATTGGCATATTAGCACAAGCTGGACTCATTCAAGTGACGGACGTTTTGATGTAACACAGGGCAATATGGGTATGCCTGATCTTAATACAGGTGATCCAAAGGTTCAGAATATGATTCTTAACCTGCTCAAAGAATGTATCGACAACGGTGCTGACGGCTTCCGTTTTGACGCTGCAAAGCATATTGAAACTCCCGCTGATGAAGCAAAATTTGCAAGTGAATTTTGGAATGTAGTTTTGGACGGTGCAACAAGCTATGCACAGTCTACAAAGAATTTCACACCTTATTATTACGGTGAGGTTCTTAACAGAATTGACAGCAATGCTGCTGAAAATTACTATCTCAGCAAAATGTCTCTAACAGATAATTCAACAGGCGACAATATCAGAAATTCACTTAAATATGGTCAGGTAGGCGGTGCTTCAAATTCCGGTTACTGCGGATATGTGCACGGAAAGGGCAATAGAGTTGTTCTTTGGGCTGAATCACACGATACCTATATGGGCGGCGGTTCTTCATATGACTGCAATGACTCAACTATAAACAAGGCTTGGGCTATCGTTGCTTCAAGAAAGGACTCAACAGGTCTTTACTTTGCAAGACCTTACTATTCATACGAAAGACTTATTGATGATCAGAATGGCTTTGATTCAAGAAAAGATCCTGCTCAGATGGCTAAAGAAATCGGACGCCAAACTCAGATGGGTGAGGTAGGAACTCTCACATGGATGGATCCTTGTGTTGCAGAAGTAAACCGCTTTAGAAATCACTTTATTGGTCAGAACGAAAATCTTGGTAGTGCAAATGATACACTTTTCTATAATGTAAGAGGCAATAGCGGTGTTGTTCTTGTAAGTTCAAAGGGTGCTTGCGATGTAAGTCTTAACCTTCAGGGCAAGATGAAAGACGGAACATATACTGATCAGGTAACAGGAAATAAATTTACTGTTTCCGGCGGAACAATTAAAGGCTCAATTACAAATTCTGATGGTATTGCTGTAATCTATAATTCAGATACAGTTCCGAGAAATACAATAGAAGCGCCGAGAGAGCATTTTGTAACTGATACAGCTGAAATTACAGTAGGTCTTAATAATGCTACTTCAGGAACTTACAGCATTAATGGTGCTGCTCCGGTGTCATTTACAAAGGAAACAACCTTTGCTATAGGCTCGGGTGATGAAGTTGGTACTGATTATGTTATAACACTTACAGCTACTGACGGAAGCAAAAGTACTTCTTCAACATATACCTTTACTAAGGAAAGCAAGACTGTTACATATCCGACAGAACCAGGATATACAAAGCCTACTGTACCGACTGAACCTACAACAGCGCCTCCAACTACTCAGCCATACGAAAGAATTCTTATTGGTGATGTAGATAATAATGGAGAAATTACTATTGATGATGCAACTGATGTTCAAAAATATCTTGCTGATTTACAGAATTTATCAGACAAAGCACTTTTAGCTGCTGATACCGACGGTATGGATGGTATTGATATTTCTGATGTAACAAGAATTATGTTTTATATTGCAGATATGAAAGATCGTTCAGGCAATTGCGGCAAATATATAGGCGGAAGTGTTGATCCTACAACCCCTTCAACAGCACCAATTTCTGATAATTATATTTATGCAAAGGGATATTCTTATGGATATTTCTGGAATGACACACAGACTAATCTCGGAGGAGCATGGCCGGGAGTAGCTATGGAGAGCATAGGAAATAATGTTTACAGAGTTGCAATCCCTGATGGAGCAAAATATGTTGTATTCAGCAATGGCGGAGGAAGTCAGACAGGCGACCTTACAATTCCGAGTGCCGGTCAGATCTATGAAAGCGGTTCTTGGAAATCTTATAAATAACAATATAGTATAACTTTAAAAACTCTCTCAAATTTATAATTTGAGAGAGTTTTAACTTTTTTATAATATAGGATGCTTATCGCAAGCAATAGGGGACAAAAGTGAGTTTTTGTATTGTGCTGCTTCTTGAATGAATCCAGACAATCGGTTGTTTTATCAGTAATAGAATCTTATAAACTTTATATTATAAAAATCACAGGTGGTAATGTCATTGGTATCAAGCTCGTTAAGCAATATATAATTTTGTGCAACACCAAGAAGATAGCCTGACTTTGAAACCATATTATCAGAACCGACAAGAAAATCAATAGTTACTCTTCTACCGATTTGAGTTCTTATGAATCCATTAAGATACTGTATACTTTCCGGTGTGACAGGGTAGGGATTTGCAAAATCGGTAATGCTCATACCTAAATCTTCGCGGACCGTTGTACCCATTGTTGCACCATAGTTTAAAACAGTTGCAGGTGTTTCAGGAAGCGGTTCTGATGTAATTACTCCTTCAGGAATTGTGTTGCCGTTATTGACATTTGTCTGCGGTTGCAAAGGGGGGCGATTTCCTGCATACGACTGGTTTTGCTGCATACTGTTTGGGTTCATATAGCCAACTGATGGAGCACCTAAATTATATGCTGCTATTTCCTGAAGTGAAGGTATATAGTATCCCGTGTTTATTGTATTAGGAACGCAGTTACCCTGCATACATCCGTTTGAAGAATCAAGTCCGTACAAATTGTCTGCATCAATCTGATTTGGTAAAGTATTATTCGGTGTTTTTTCTGAATTAGCCATAATTATCTCCTTATGTTTTAGAATATGCCGATGTAGGTGAATAAAAACAGTGATCGCCTACTCGATTGTAAATAACACCATTGTTTGAAGGAAAATAGGTTGGACAACTGCTTGAGAAGGGATTAAAATAAAATATTGAATCTCCAACAGAGCTGTCTGTGTTGCCTGCTAATGCCCAATCAGCAATTTCGTAGTGAATAGCTTCAGGAGTCATATTGTATATATTCTGAGGATTGTATTCACCTCCTACTGAGGTTTTAAGGCACGTGAACTGCCCGGGTTGCTCTATTATTGCTCTTACATCACCGCCGTTACTCACTCTTGCAAACTCGCCATAAGGTATATTTGCTCTGTTAATTATTATGGATGCAACCGCACGCATACCATCAATTCCTTCGCCACCGGCTTCGCACTTTATAAGTCTTGCGAACAGTTCTCTTGTATCGAATGCCACATTTTCACCTGCCATCACGTTTATTCATTTTTATATTATGCAAAATAATTATAATCTGTTCATTTATCCTTGACAACATAAGAAAAAATCGTTAAAATATATTGTAGCATTACAATTATTAATATATAAATACGGAGACGTATCGAAGTGGTCATAACGGGGCTGACTCGAAATCAGTTAGGGAGCAATCCCCCGCGGGTTCGAATCCCGCCGTCTCCGCCAGCGTGACGCTGGACCCAATTCGTTTTTTGGGTTCAGCGTTGTTTTTATTTTTGCAGCTCGACTGAAATCGACGTCTCTTTCGTAACCTGTTGACATTAATAGCTTCATAAACACTTTTCTATATCACAATAATTGATTTAAATGACATTTATTCCCCACAAATTATCTTTATAAAATATTGATTAATTATTGTATGTGTGCTAAAATATATTTGTTTGTTATTTTATAAATTCAACGTTTAGGAGTAAGGCTATGAAGGGGATTATTTTAGCAGGTGGCTCAGGAACAAGACTTTACCCGCTAACAAAGGTAACATCAAAACAGCTTTTACCGGTATATGACAAGCCAATGATTTATTATCCAATGTCTGTACTTATGAATGCCGGTATTCGTGATATTTTAATTATTTCAACACCTCAGGACACACCCAGGTTCGAGTCTTTGCTTGGTGACGGAAGTCAATTCGGAGTAAATCTGTCTTATAAAATACAGCCAAGCCCTGACGGACTTGCACAAGCATTTATTATTGGTGCGGACTTTATAGGTAATGATTCTGTTGCAATGGTACTTGGCGACAATATCTTTGCCGGACAGGGTCTAAACGACAGACTTAAAGCAGCAGTTAAGAATGCAGAAAGTGGTAAAGGCGCTACAGTATTTGGTTATTATGTTGATGATCCTAAACGTTTTGGCATTGTAGAGTTTGATAAAACCGGCAAGGCAATTTCAATTGAAGAAAAACCGGAAAAACCAAAGTCAAACTACTGTGTTACAGGTCTATATTTCTATGATAATAAAGTTGTGGAGTATGCCGGAAATTTAAAACCATCAGCTCGTGGAGAGCTTGAAATAACTGACCTTAACAGAATTTATCTTGAAAATAATAAGCTGAAAGTAGAACTCTTAGGGCAGGGCTTTACATGGCTTGATACAGGCACACATGAAAGCTTAGTTGAAGCAACAAATTTTGTATATACAATGGAAACTCACCAGCACAGAAAGATTGCTTGCCTTGAAGAGATCGCATATCTCAATGGATGGATTTCAAAAGAAGATGTTTTAAAGGTTTACGAAGAGGTTAAGAAAAATCAATATGGGCAGTACCTTATGGATATTATAAACGGAAAATACATAGATTAAGGAGAATAATATTATGACAATTATCGTTACAGGCGGTGCAGGTTTTATCGGTTCTAACTTTGTATTCCATATGCTTAATAAATACCCGGATTATAGAATTATCTGTTTAGACTGTTTAACATATGCAGGTAACCTATCTACTCTTGAATCGGTAATTCACAATCCGAATTTCCGTTTTGTAAAGGCAAGTATTACCGACAGAGAAGCTGTTTATAAGCTATTTGAAGAAGAAAAGCCGGATATGGTTGTAAACTTTGCTGCAGAAAGCCATGTTGACCGTTCAATTGAAAGTCCGGAGGTGTTTCTTGACACTAATATTAAAGGTACAGCTGTACTTATGGATGCTTGCCGAAAGTATGGCATTACTCGTTATCATCAGGTTTCAACTGATGAGGTATACGGTGATTTGCCGCTTGACAGACCTGATATTTTCTTTACAGAAGAAACACCAATTCATACATCAAGCCCATACAGTTCTTCAAAAGCAGGTGCTGACTTACTTGTTCTTGCATACCACAGAACATATGGCTTGCCTGTAACTATAAGTCGTTGCTCAAATAACTATGGTCCATATCACTTTCCTGAAAAGCTGATTCCGCTTATGATCATAAACGCTCTCAACGATAAACCGCTTCCGGTTTACGGTGAAGGCATCAATGTTCGTGACTGGCTTTATGTTGAAGATCATTGCAAAGCTATTGATCTTATAATACATAAGGGAAGAGTAGGTGAGGTTTATAATATCGGTGGTCATAACGAGATGAAGAATATTGATATTGTAAAAATTATTTGTAAAGAATTAGGAAAATCAGAAGATTTAATTACGTATGTAGCAGACAGAAAAGGTCACGATATGCGCTATGCTATTGATCCGACAAAGATTCACAACGAGCTTGGTTGGTTACCGGAAACAAAATTTAAGGACGGCATCAAGAAAACTATCCAATGGTACCTTGATAATAAAGAATGGTGGGAAACTATCATCAGCGGTGAATACCAGAACTATTATGAAAAGATGTATGGTGAAAGATAATGAAAGCTTTTGTTACCGGTGTAGGCGGACAACTTGGTCATGATGTAATGAATGAACTTATATCTCGTGGCTATGAAGCTGTAGGCTCTGATATTTTAGAGTCTGTTCCTTATCATTTTAAATATATTCAGCTTGATATTACTGATAAAAAAGATGTAAATAAATGTTTAGCTGAGATTCGTCCTGATGTAGTTATTCATTGTGCAGCCTGGACAGCAGTAGATGACGCCGAGAAGGAAGGATTGAAAGAAAAGGTTTATGCAATAAATGTTAGCGGAACTGAATATATTGCAGAAGCCTGTAAAAAACTTGATTGCAAAATGATTTACATTTCAACAGATTATGTGTTTAACGGTGAGGGTACAGAGCCTTGGCTGCCTGATTGCAAGGACTACAATCCGATAAATTATTATGGCGAAACTAAGCTGAAAGGCGAACAGGCAGTAAGCACAATTGTGGACAAATATTTTATTGTAAGAATAGCTTGGGTATTTGGACTGAATGGCAAAAACTTTATTAAGACTATGATTAATGTAGGGAAAACTCATAAGGAAGTAAAAGTAGTTAATGATCAGATAGGCACTCCAACCTATTGTCTGGATTTAAGCAGACTTCTTGTAGATATGAGTGAAACAGAAAAGTACGGATATTATCATGCCACCAACGAAGGCGGGTACATTTCATGGTATGATTTCTGCGTAGAGTTTTACAAGCAATATGGACTTGATACCAAGGTAATTCCTGTTTCAACTGAGGAGTATGGGCTAAGTATAGCAAAAAGGCCTGAAAACAGCAGACTTGAAAAATCCAAGCTTACCGAATCAGGATTTAAGCCACTACCTCTATGGCAGGATGCAGTAAAAAGATATTTAAGAGATGCAGAGCTTTAAGGAGATATTATGGGACAGATTACAGTTGAAAAAAATGTATCGGGAATTCAGGGACTATGTGTTATAACTCCTGCTGTACATGGTGATAACCGTGGATACTTTATGGAAACATACAGCCAAAGAGATATGGAAGATGCAGGGATTAATATTAATTTTGTACAGGACAATCAGTCTATGAGTACAAAAGGTGTTTTGCGTGGACTTCATTTCCAGAAAAACTTTCCTCAAACAAAACTTGTAAGAGCTATTAAAGGCTCGGTTTTTGATGTAGCAGTAGATTTAAGAAAAAATTCAGAAACTTATGGAAAGTGGTATGGAATAGAGCTTAGCGAAGAAAACAAAAAGCAGTTTTTAATTCCGAAAGGGTTTGCTCACGGTTTCTTAGTTCTCACTGATACAGCGGAGTTTTGTTATAAATGCGATGACTTCTACCATCCGAATGACGAAGGCGGATTGGCTTGGAATGACCCTGAAATTGGTATAGAATGGCCAATGTTACAGGGAAGATATAACGGTACAGCCAGCGGCAAGGGCTATACTGTTGATGGCACACCACTTAACCTCAGCGACAAAGATCAGAAGTGGGTAGGTATTAAGGACACATTTAAGTTTTAATTTTATGCAGATATTTAGCTATCACCGGCAACAGTAAATTATTGTTGCCGGTTATTCTTTTAACGCTTATTACAGAGTAATGAGATCAAATCTTTATGGTGATATGACATAATAAATTGATTTCCTAAAAAAGCTCTTGCAATATAAAATATTTGTGTTAAAATAGATATAAAGACGAGAATAATTCTTGTTTTTTAAAAATATGCGGTTACATATTAATAAACACATTTCAGTATACTAATATCATAAGCCGCAATCAGATTTTAGGAGGTAAAAATGAAAAATCAATATGCAGGTACAAAGACCGAAAAAAATTTATGGGAGGCTTTTGCGGGTGAATCACAAGCAAGAAATAAATACACTTATTTTGCTTCTGTTGCTAAAAAAGCCGGATATGAACAAATTGCAGCTCTTTTCTTGAAAACTGCTGAAAACGAAAAAGAACACGCAAAATTATGGTTTAAGGCATTGGGCGAGCTTGGCGGTACTGCTGAAAACCTCTTGCATGCAGCAGAAGGTGAAAATGCTGAATGGACAGATATGTATGACCGCATGGCTAAAGAAGCTGACGAGGAAGGTTTTCATGAACTTGCTGAACGGTTTAGAGGAGTTGCTGCTATCGAAAAGCTTCACGAAGAAAGATATAGAGCTTTATTACATAATGTTGAGGCAATGCAGGTATTTGAAAAGAGTGGTGTTACAATTTGGGAATGTCGTAATTGCGGTCATGTAGTAGTTGGTACTTCTGCTCCTGATGTATGCCCTGTCTGTAAACATCCTCAAAGCTATTTTGAAGTAAGACAGGAAAACTATTAATTTATTCAGCAAAACAAAACAGGCTGCAATTTGCAGTCTGTTTTTATAATGTTATTTGGTTATATATAATTTAATAAATCCGATATAATTGTATTTGAAACCAAAAAGCCTTTTGGAGTTAACGCAATTCTGTCAGGAAACACTTCCATATATCCGTTTTTTGCATAAAGTTCAGATTTGCTGATCAGAGCAGAGGGAAGAGATTTATTATATCGTTTTTTGAATTCATTGAAGCAAAGACCGTTTCTCATGCGTAATGATAGCATAACGAATTCCTCTTCATTACCTCCTATACCATCATATATAATTTTATTTTCTGTAAATTCTTCTGAATTTCTGCCATAATAAAATCGTTTCCCTTCATAAAATGAATGTGCTGACGGTCCTATTCCGATATACTCGCTGCATTTCCAATAATTGCAGTTGTGTCTGCTTTCAAAACCTGTTTTTGCAAAATTTGAAATTTCATATTGTTTATATCCGAGTGTGTTAAGATAATCAACAGCAAATAAATAAAGCTCTGCCTGCTCATCATCATCCGGAAGAACAAGGCTGTCTTTTATTTGATAAAATTTCGTCTTTTCCTCAATTTTAAGAATGTATGATGAAATATGTGTAACTCCGCAATTATTACAAAAATCTATTGAATTTTTCAGGCTTTCTTTTGTCTGATAAGGAATCCCCATCATCAGATCAAGGGAAATGTTTTTAAATCCTGCCGCTCTTGCTCGGTTTACCGTATGTCTTGCATCTTCAGGAGAGTGAATACGTCCAAGTGTTTTTATTTCTTTTTCAACTGCACTTTGAAGCCCTATTGAAATTCTGTTGAATCCGCATTTGTACAACTTAACAAAATCCAGAATTTTACCTGTATCGGGATTGACTTCGACGGTAATTTCAGCAGTTTTACAAATTGAAAATTGATTAATTATTTCGGATAATACACTGCAAAGTCTGTCTGCACCAAGCACACTCGGAGTACCTCCTCCAAAATAGACGGTAGACACTTCTTTGTCAGTTTTTTTGCTCCAGAAATTTATCTTATCTATCAGTACACTTGTATATTTATCGTAATCGCTTTCATTTGCCTTAGTACTGTAAAAATCACAATACGGACACTTGCTTTTGCAAAAAGGAATATGAATATAAAGGCTTATTGCTTCACTCATAGAAAAACTCCATAAAATTATTGAGGCAGAAACATATGTTTCTGC
>OLOI01001165.1_pt1 | contig 23426 bp, 20 predicted proteins | sample 1672131 | NCBI WGS metagenome assembly OLOI01 (sample SAMEA3136651, study PRJEB25190) | human gut metagenome
AAATGAGATGCAATTTCCAGAAAGTATGATATAATGAAAAAGCTGGTAACTGATCCGTGCACATCAGTGCGGATTAGCCCGGAAAGTATCAATGGAAAGGTGTCTTTTCGAAAGACACATAAACATAGAGGTGAAATATAAATATGAGCAACGAGGAGAAGAAAGACATCGAAGATAAGATCAATGACGCCATGGCGAAGATTGTCAGTGATACAGTCGGAGATGTCCAGCCTGAGAAAAAATCAGATCCATCCGCTTCTCACGTAACAGCAGAGAACTCAAAATCTGCAGGACATTCGAAGTCAGCCAGACCATCTAATGTGTCGCATGCAAGATCTGCGAGACCATCCGGTGGATCAGGAACTTCAAGATCAGGACGGCCATCTGGCAATGGTACAGTCACTTCCAAGTCAGCGAGGCCGAAGAAGATCAGTTATGTGCCTATTGATGAATCTGAATTTGCCCCCATCGTTCTCCCCAAAAAGAAAAAGCATAAGGCTTTGAGGGTAACTGGAATGATCGCAGCGATGGTTCTGGTTGCTGCCGGGTGTGCGTACGCAGGAGTGTCTTATTACTACACGAATCATTTTTTTGAGGGGACAACGATCAATGGAATTAACAGTTCCAATAAAACTGCGTATGAGGTAGAACAGGAGATCGCCAGTAAGATGGCGGATTACAGCATTGAGATAAAGGCCAGAGATCAGGAAGCACAGACGATCACCGGTTCGGATATCGACTATCGCTATATATCAAGTGGAGAGATATTGAATCTTCTGAAAGAGCAGAAACCTTATGAATGGGTGAAAGGTTTTTTTGAAAAAACAACCTATACAGCGAAAGAGGAGACAGCTTTTGACAAGACCAAGCTGGAGAATGAGGTGAAGTCGCTGAACTGTGCACAGAAGGAGAATCAGGTAGCTCCGGAAAATGCATACGTAAGTTTTAATAATTCTGAGTTCACTATTGTGCCGGAGACAGCAGGAAGTGAGCTGAAGGTAAAAGAAGCTTATCAGATGATCAGTGAGGCCATCAGCAGTGATGACGCGGAAGTAGATCTGGGAAGCAATCCGGATGCTTATGTCACAGCCGATATCACAAGTGACAGTGCTGATCTTCAGGCAACTGTAGATGCATACAACAATTTTGCGAAAGCAAGTATCACGTATACATTTGGGGATGAGACAGTAACTCTTGACGGAAATACGATCAAAGACTGGCTGCAGTTTGACGAGAAGGGACAGCTGATCCAGGATGATGCGTCTTTTAAACAGCATATTGTTGATTATGTAGCACAGCTTGCGGCAGCACATGACACAGTTAGCACAGAGCGGCAGTTCCAGACTACAAGTGGAAGAACAGTATCTGTATATGGATCTGCATATGGCTGGAAGATCGATCAGGACGGAGAGGTAGCACAGCTTACCCAGGAGATACAGTCCGGAACGCAGACGACCAGAGAGCCGGTTTATTCCATGAGAGCCAATTCCTATGGCGTCAATGATCTGGGTAATACTTACATTGAGGTGGATCTGACTGAGCAGTATATGTGGTATTATCAGGATGGAAATGTAATATTTGAGTCGGATATCGTATCCGGACTCGCAAGTGATCCGGAGAGAAAAACGCCTCCTGGAATTTTCACCATGTATTACAAGAAGAGCCCGGATGTACTCCGTGGTACCAAGAAAGCAGATGGAACATATTCTTATGAACAGCCGGTAACTTACTGGATGCCGTTTAACGGAGGAATTGGATTCCATGATGCGGACTGGCAGCCATACTTTGGTGGTGACCGGTATCTCACAGGAGGTTCCCACGGCTGTATCAATATGCCGCCGGATAAGGCAGGAGAGCTTTACAATATTATTCAGTACAATGTTCCGATTATCTGTTTTTATTGATCGGATCTATAGCAATAACAAACAGGAGCCAGCCGGTGATCCGGTGCGGGGCTCCTGTTATTTATAAGGAGGAAAATAATTATGTTTGATCAGTCATTCAGTTACATACTGGCAATTGCGGCACTGGTAATTGGTATTATGATTCTTACCGGCCATGGTTCTGTTTTTATGAAAGGTGGAAACACCCAGGCCAGAGCGCAGAAGTATGATGAGAAAAAAATGGAAAAAGTTTCCGGAATCGGTCTGATTCTGATTGGAATCGCAACAGGAATTGATGCGTTTACCACAAGTGTGACAGCGAAGATTGTTTATGTGGTTGTGCTGTTTGTGATACTTGCGGTATATCTGTTTGTTCTCAGAACAAAATGCCTGAAAAAATAAGGAAGAAAATAAAAAGGACTCCCCGTAAATAAGAAATCTGTATCCGAATGATTCCTTATTTACGGGGAGTCCTTTTTGTCCCTGACATGGGAAAAATTATTTTAATTTTGTACGGCTGGTATGCCGGAAGGTCAGTGTAAAGACAATACCTTTCACTATAGATGTAAGGGAAAGTGCCCACCAGATACCATCAAGGCCCATTCCCACATGAGTCAGCAGCATGGCAAGCGGGATTCTGGCCCCTGTCAGAATAATACTGATGATACTGCAGAGCTTGGTCATACCAAGGCCGGACAGTGCACCGATGGTCATCAGCTCAATGGCCATAAACGCCTCGCTGAAACCAATGATGATCAGGTAATTTACGGAAATTCCAAGTGACTCCGGATCATGGAAAAACAGACCGGAGATCGGGCGTGGGAGCAGCACAAAGGCTGCAGTTATGATAAGGCCCCAGATTGTCAGGATACCAAAGGAAATACGGTAGCCCTGGCGGATGCGGTCGTATTTTTTTGCACCGAAATTCTGTGCGGTAAATGCATTTAATGCAGAGGCAAAACCATCTGCGGTATTCCAGGAAACAGATTCGATCTGCCCGCCCACACGCTGGACAGCGATGGCAGCAGCACCGAAGGCGGAAACCATTCTGGTCAGTACCATGGAGATCATACAGTAGAGCATGCTCTGGATAGCGGTTGGAAAACCAATGCGGAAGATATTTTTATAAAATTTTCCCGGAAAACGTGAGAAAAGATGAAGCCCACGAAGTACATTGGGTTCCAGCCTGGACGTAAAAATACGGAAAACCAACACTGAAAAAACCAGGATCTGAGCAGTTACTGTGGCAATGGCAGCCCCCACAGTCTCAAGCCGTGGAAACGGTCCCACGCCAAGAATCAGGAGTGGATCCAGGATCATATTTCCTACAAGTCCCAGAAAATTGGCCATCAGTGGTGACCTGGAATCTCCCTGAGCTGTGAAAAGTCCGGTGAGGGTCAGGTTCAGGAAGGAAAAAATGATCAGTCCGCAGGTGATCAGCATATAAGATCTGGCAGAAGCATAGGCATCAGGGTCTGCCAGATTAAAAAATCCGATCAGCGGATCGAGAAAAACGATGCTTGCCACAGCAAATAAGAGGCCGAACAGAATGGTCATCTGCAAGGCACTGGCTGCGTAGAAACCGGCTTCTTTATAATCTTTCCTGCCGCAGGCCTGGGCAGTGTTTACCTGTCCGCCCATTCGGGGAAGGGCGACCAGTCCCTGGGAAAGCCACACATACATGCCACCTACCCCTACGCCGGCAACTGCTTTGGATCCCAGAAGCCCGATCCAGGCCATGTCCGTGATATTATAGGCAGTTCCCAGAAAGGAAGAGGCCATGATAGGAAGGGCCAGTTCCGCAAGAGTTTTCAGGATTGGACCGGAAGTAAGGTCTATGGATTTTGATCTTTTCATACTCATCTGCATATCTCCGTAAGGTCAAAAGGCCTGGTGATCCGGTAATCCGGTTTATCCACCTGACCGAAACCGTATTCAGCAAAGATAAAAGGAACTCCTGCTTTCCGGCAGGCATTAAAGTCTCCTATAGTATCACCGATATAAACCGGATCGGAAAGATTATTATCCTCGCGGATCTTCATGATATTTTCCGCTTTGGCCATGCCGGTGTCACCGGGACAGAGATGGCCCTTGAAATAGTGGCCAAAGCCTGTGGATTTCAGGAACACTTCAATATATCCGGCCTGGCAGTTACTGACGATAAAAAGAGGAAAACGGCTGGAAAGGATCTTCAGTGTTTCCTCAAGATCCGGATACAGCGGAGCACATTTGCGAAGCAGTGCCTCGTGCTCTGCCTGGCAGCAGCCGTCGATGATACGAAGCTGTTCTGCTTCCGGAAGCTCAGGGAAAAGAGCCTTTGCTATATCCGGCAGCAGCTGGCCAAAAAGCCCCATCAGTCGCGCAGAACTTACATCAGTATCCATGTGTTCCGTATGGATAAGGTAATCGCTCCATGCCTCAGCCACGATCCCTGTGGAATCCCAGAGCGTACCGTCAACATCAAAAATAATACTGTCCATCAGAAAAACCTCCCAAAATATCTGTAATATGTAAAAAAGTAACCCTTTGTACTGGACATAGTACAAAACAATTCTATATGAGAAAAGAAAAAAAAGCAACTGCGCTTTTGAAGATTTTATGTTATAGTAAAAGATATGAGGGAAAAAATATGAACTATAAAAATACGATCAGAGGTATTTTCAAAGACAGGCCAAACCGGTTTATCGCCCATGTACAGATCGGGGATCAGCTGGAGACGGTTCACGTAAAGAACACAGGCAGATGCAGAGAACTTCTTGTTCCGGAAACAGAAGTGATCCTGGAAAAGAGTGACAACCCTGCCAGAAAAACGAAATACGATCTGATTTGTGTGAACAAAGCGGGCCGTTGGATCAATATGGATTCCCAGGCTCCGAATAAAGCAGCAGAAGAGTGGGTGGCAGCCGGAAATCTTTTTCCGGAGAAAGTGACTGTCAGGCGGGAGAAGACATATGGAAACTCCCGTTTTGATCTGTATGTGGAATCTGAAGAGCGAAAGGCTTTTATTGAGGTAAAAGGCGTCACCCTGGAAGAAAATGATATCGTGCGTTTTCCGGACGCACCTACAGAGCGTGGGATCAAGCATCTCCACGAACTGATGAAAGCGGCATCTGACGGCTATGAGGCCTATCTTCTTCTGGTGATCCAGATGAAGGACGTACGGTATTTTGAACCGAACCGGGAGACACATCCGAAGTTCGGGGAAACACTTAAGGAGGCAGCAGATGCCGGTGTCCACATCCTGGCCTATGACTGCGCCATCACGGAAGATTCCATGAAGATCTGTGATCCGGTACCGGTGAAATTATAGAAAGGAAACAATATGACCGAAAACATTGCAGAACCCCTTCTGAAATGGTACGATAAAAACAAGAGGATCCTGCCCTGGCGTGATAAGGACAATGCCTATTACACCTGGGTATCGGAGATCATGCTCCAGCAGACCAGAGTGGAAGCTGTGAAACCTTATTTTGCACGGTTTATCCAGGAGCTTCCAGATGTGGCAGCACTTGCGGCGGCGCCGGAGGAGCGTATTGTCAAGCTGTGGGAGGGACTTGGCTATTACAGCCGTGTCCGCAACATGCAGAAAGCGGCCATTCAGGTCATGGAAGAATATGACGGCAGGATTCCTGAAGACTTTGAGACACTTCTCTCGTTAAAAGGAATAGGAAGATATACGGCAGGTGCCATTGCATCCATTGCCTACGGGAAGAAAGTCCCGGCAGTAGATGGAAATGTACTGCGGGTATATACAAGACTAACCGAAAACCATGAAGATATCATGAAACAGTCTGTGCGGAAAGCTGTAGAAAACGAGCTTACAGAGCGGATGCCCAAGGATCGGCCCGGAGATTTCAACCAGGCCATGATGGAACTGGGAGCTGTAGTCTGTGTTCCAAACGGAACGGCAAAATGCGAAGAATGTCCTCTAGGAGAAGTCTGCCTTGCCAGAAAACACGGAACAGTAGAAGAACTTCCGGTAAAAGAACCGAAAAAAGCCCGCACCATAGAACAGCGCACCATCCTTGTAATCCAGGACGGTGCCAGCACAGCAATCCGGAAACGCCCGGATACAGGACTTTTGGCAGGCCTTTATGAGCTTCCCAATGTGGAAGGACACCTGACCAAAAAGGCAGCTCTCGCCCAGGTAAAAGATATGGGACTGGAACCCTTAAGGATCGAAGCACTGCCGGATGCGAAGCACATTTTTTCACATATTGAATGGAGGATGTGCGCTTACCGTATCGCGGTATCTTCTCTGGAAGAAGCACCTAGGGAAAAGTTCCTGTTTGCAGATAAGAGAGAATCTGCCGAGAAATATGCAATACCATCTGCGTTTCGCGCATACACCAGATACATGAAGGAGGAAAACACATGAAACTTTTGAGCGTAGCAATACCATGCTATAATTCAGAGGCTTATATGTCAAAATGCATCAATTCCCTGCTGATCGGAGGAGAGGAAGTAGAGATCATCATTGTAGATGATGGTTCCAGTGACCGTACTGCCGAGATTGCAGATGATTATGCCGAGAAATATCCAACCATCGTAAAAGCCATCCATCAGGAAAACGGCGGCCATGGACAGGCAGTGAACACAGGAATCAAAAACGCAACAGGACTTTATTTCAAAGTTGTGGACAGCGATGACTGGGTAAATCAGGATGCCTATTATGAGATCCTGAAGACACTTTACGATCTCACCCGCGGAGCCGAGACTGTGGATCTTCTTATCAGTAATTTCGTCTATGAGAAGCAGGGAGCTACCCGCAAAAAGGTCATGCAGTACAGACACTGTTTTCCAACAAACCAGATTTTCGGATGGGACGAAGTACGCCATATGAAAAAAGGCCAGTACCTTCTTATGCATTCCATGATCTACCGTACCAAACTTCTTCATGACTGTGGAATGGAACTTCCGAAGCATACGTTCTATGTAGATAATCTGTTTGCGTTTGAGCCGCTTCCCTATGTAAAAAATCTCTATTATCTGGATGTGAATTTCTACCGGTATTTTATTGGAAGAGATGATCAGTCCGTCAATGAGAAAGTAATGATCAAACGTATTGATCAGCAGATCCGTGTAAACAAGCTGATGGTGGATGCCTATCTGAAAGCAAATGTAAGCAACCGGAGACTCCGTGCGTATATGTTCAGCTATCTGGATATCATCACAACCGTTTCTTCAATCATGCTGGTAAGAGCTGCAACGCAGGAATGCCTGGATAAAAAACAGGAGCTGCAGGATTACATCAAAGATCAGAATATGGGACTGTACCGGAAACTTCGGAGAAGTCTTTTCGGAAGAGTGTCCAACCTTCCGGGAAGAGGTGGAAGAAAGATGTTTGTGGCAGCCTATAAGATCTGTCAGAAGTTTTATGGATTTAACTAGGACGCAAATAAAAAAGCCCCCAACGGGGCTTTTTTTGTTATAAATTTTGTTCCGGTTTCTTCTTGCTCATCTGTGCCATAGCACGCTGTTCCTCATAATCTTCCACTCTCTGTGGGTAGAACAGCAGATGTCCGAACAATGCCAGTGTGGTACCGAGACATACATCGATCACCGAATGCTGTTTGATAAACATGGTGGACAGGATGATCAGAATGGAAAGGATCAGAGATCCTCTCTGGATCCATTTCTTATCTTTCAGTGCCTGGCAGTGATGGATGGCAAAATAAACAGCCAGGGAATTAAATACATGGATACTTGGCAGGATGTTGGTCGGGGTATCTGTCCTGTAGATTTCTGCAATCAGCTGTGTAAAGATATTGTTTCTCGGGAATACCGCAGGGCGGAGATGCTGAATGTTCGGATAGATGTAAGAAACAACAAGGAAAACTGTCATTCCCATCATCAGGTTGAAGATCAGCTGGAAATATTCCCGTTTATTCTTATTGCGGAACAGGAAATACACAACCGTCAGTATCACATATGGAAACCATAAAAGGTACGGGATAACAAAGATCTCGCAGAACGGGATCATATCATCAAAAACAGTATGTACAACATGGTAGGCACGTACAGGCCGCTGTTCCAGATATCCAAACAGGATAAGATACACAACGAAATAGATTGCTATGATAAAACCGTGCCTGTATTTTTTTATCTTACTCAACATTTTGCCGCTCCTTTTCTTGATGTATGGCCAAAATGCCACGGGTGTCAGTCTTAAGCTTCTTTTTTGTTAAGTATCTACCTGCTACTATAACACAGGCATTATGATTTTTAAAGGTTTCTTTTCAATGGTCACAGAAAATTCACGCTGGATTCCGCCGGATTCTCCGTCTTTATGCACAGGAAGAGGACGGTCACTTGTAATATGTACGTTTTTGCACTGCGAAATATGTACACCGCGAAGGTGTGTATGTTTTCCCCAGAGTGCACCTGGCAGGCAGAAAAGCATTTTCAGTTTGGAGATTCCTTCAATGACGATTACATCCAGAAGGCCGTCATCCGGACTGGCATCTGGGCAGAACTTAAAGCCGCCTCCTTCGTATTTCTGGTTCATTACAGCCACAAACCAGGTTTTCCCGAAGGTTTGTGGTTCGCTTCCGTCAAAGGTTACCGTAACCGAAGACGGGGTGAGGAAGAGAAACTGTTTCAGCGCCACCATAAGATAGATCAGTTTGCCCATATGGAGACGGTTGAGAAATTTTTTCCCCGGGGTGATCAGGACTTCCTGACAGACCGCCGCATCATAGCCCATTCCCGCACTGATACCGAACCGGTAGGAATGGCTGCCGAGATGGATCACAGGAACATCCATGGAAATCGTCCGTTTGTTCTCAAGGATGGAGCGAAGCGCCTCAAAAGGATCAAAAGGAAGCCCCATACTGCGGCAGAAATCATTGCCGGACCCAACTGGGATAAATCCAAAGATGACCGAAGACAGATCGCTGATCCCGGTAAGTACTTCGTAAATTGTGCCATCGCCGCCTACAGTTACCAGTGTTACCGGACTTTCCGGTGTTCCGGCGGCACTGATTTTTTTCGCCAGTACTGTGGCGTGTCCCACATATTCTGTGAGAAAATACTGATATGAAATCCCCTGACTTTCCATGATGCTGCGAAGCCGGTTCCAGACATTACGCCCCTCTCCGGATCTTGAATTGGGATTCACAATAAAAGAATACATAATAAAAAACCTCCAAACAACTGTCAGCTTTATCATAACATTGACGTCCGGCTTTTACAAATTAAAATTTCTTAAGGATTTCTATATTTTACATAAACTTAACGTTTTTTCTATGCTGGATTTTACGAAGGCATTTTATACTTGCAACTATCAGTTGAAAAATAAAGTTGGAGGAAAATTATGATATATCTGGTGGAAGATGATGAAAGTATCCGTGAACTTGTTGTATATACATTAAACAGTCAGGGCCTTGATGCACAGGGATTTGAACGGCCATCACTTTTCTGGAAGGCGATGGAAAAAGAACTGCCTTCCCTGGTGCTTCTGGATATTATGCTTCCGGAGGAGGACGGACTGTCCATTTTAAAGAAAATCCGTATCCGTCCGGATGTCCGGAAACTTCCGGTGATCATGCTTACTGCAAAAGGCAGTGAATTTGATACAGTGGTAGGCCTGGACAGCGGTGCAGATGACTATATTCCGAAACCGTTCCGCATGATGGAACTGATCTCCAGGGTACGGGCCCTTCTTCGGAGATCAGAGGACAATGGCGCAGAGGAATACCGCATGGAAAATCTTTATGTGTGTCCGGGAAGACATGAGGTGACCGTTGACCAGGAACCAGTGAATCTGACACTGAAAGAATATGAGATGCTTTGTCTCCTTCTGAAAAACAGTGGAACGGTTCTCTCCAGAACTCAGCTTTTAAATCAGATCTGGGGATATGAATTTGACGGGGAAAGCAGAACCGTAGATGTACATATCCGTACCCTTCGCCAGAAACTTGGTTCAGCCGGTGATCTGGTGGAAACGGTCCGTGGGGTAGGTTATAAGATCAGCGGAAAATGCGCGTAATAAAAACAAAAAACACAAAAAAATAAAAGAGCATTTCGACGGAAAAAGGCTTTGGCCCTTTTCTGGACGAAGTGCTTTTTTCATGCTATAATAGGTGAACCCTGGAGCGTAATCGAGAAGGCTCCAAAGAGCATGAGGTGAAATAAAAAATATGAAATCATTAGTGATCGCGGAGAAACCGTCGGTTGCCAGAGACATTGCAAGAGTCCTTCACTGCAGCCAAAAAGGGAACGGAACCCTGGAAGGAAAAGATTATGTAGTGACCTGGGCACTGGGACATCTGGTAACCCTGGCAGATCCGGAAGAATACGATAAAAAATATACCAAATGGGAACTTTCCACTCTTCCCATGATGCCGGAGAAGATGAAACTGGTGGTGATCCGTCAGACATCCAAACAGTACAATGCAGTAAAAACCCAGCTTTACCGGAAGGATATCGGGGAGATCATCATTGCCACAGATGCCGGACGAGAGGGAGAACTGGTAGCCAGATGGATCCTTGCAAAGGCAGACTGTCATAAACCAATCAAACGTCTGTGGATCTCATCGGTAACGGACAAGGCGATCCGTGACGGTTTTGCCCACCTTAAGAATGGTCATGATTATGATAATCTTTACCGTGCGGCACAGGCAAGGGCAGAGGCAGACTGGTTGGTGGGAATGAACGGAACCAGAGCGCTGACCTGTAAATACAATGCCCAGCTTTCCTGCGGACGTGTGCAGACACCGACCCTTGCCATGATCGCAAGAAGAGAGCAGGAGATCCGGGAATTTAAACCGGAAAGCTATTACGGAATTACTATTGAGGCAGGAAACGTGCGCTGGACCTGGCGTGACGGAAAGAGCGGAAGCCTCCGTACATTTAAGAAGGAACGTGCCCAGGAGATCCAGACAAAAGCCGGAAAAGGCAGCATTACCGTAACAAAAGTTTCCAGAAAGCCGAAGAAAACTTATGCACCGGGACTTTATGATCTGACAACTCTTCAGAGAGAGGCCAATCAGAAATACGGTTTTTCCACAAAAGAGACGCTGAACATCATGCAGCGGCTCTATGAGAACCATAAGGTTCTTACTTATCCAAGGACCGATTCCAGATATATCGGAAAAGACGTAGTTCCTACTATTAAAGAACGTCTTCAGGCATGTGGAACAGGTCCTTACCGGAAACTTGCCGGTGTGCTTGCCAACAAACCAATCCAGGCCAATGCAAGTTTTGTGGATGATAAGAAAGTCAGTGACCATCATGCAATTATTCCGACAGAACAGTTTGTACAGCTGGATCATATGACAAATGAGGAACGGAAAATTTATGATATGGTAGTCCGCCGTTTCTTAAGTGTGCTGTATCCGCCGGCTGTATATGAGCAGGTGAGCATGGAAGGAACGGCAGCAGGAGAAACTTTCGCCGCAAGCGGACGAATCGTAAAAAGCGCCGGATGGAGAGAAGTCTATGAAGGTGGCTGTCAGGATGAGGAAGAAGAGGAGGCTGACAGGCTGAAAGACCAGAAGCTTCCGGCCCTTGCGGAAGGCCAGATTCTTACTGTGGAATCTGCATCCCTTACAAATGGACAGACAAAACCGCCTGCAAGATTTACAGAGGCCACACTTCTTGGCGCCATGGAGAATCCGGTCCACTTTATGGAAAGCCACGACAAAAAGGCGGCAAAAACTCTGGGCGAAACCGGCGGTCTTGGAACAGTAGCAACAAGAGCCGATATCATCGAGAAACTTTTTAACAGTTTTATGATGGAAAAAAGAGGCAATGAGATCTACATTACCTCCAAGGCAAAACAGCTCCTGGAACTGGTTCCGGAAGAACTGAAGAAGCCGGAACTTACCGCAGACTGGGAGATGAAACTCAGCGATATCGCAAACGGGAAACTCCGTCAGGATAAATTCCTCACAGGGATCCGTGAGTATGCCTGTGAGATCGTAGATGAGATCAAGAGCGGACAGGGAACGTTCCGCCATGACAATATGACAAACAAGAAATGCCCCAACTGTGGCAAACACCTTTTGGCAGTTAATGGAAAGAATGCGAAGATGCTGGTATGTGAGGACAGAGAATGCGGATACAGGGAGACGGTATCCAGAACAACCAACGCGCGCTGCCCGAAATGCCACAAGCGTATGGAGATGCTTCTGAAGGGAAAAGAAGAAACCTTTGTATGCCAGTGCGGATATAAAGAGAAGCTTTCAGCTTTCCAGGCAAGACGTGCCAAAGAAGGTGCAGGTGTCAATAAAAGGGATGTGCAGCGTTATCTTAAAAAACAGCAGAAAGAGGCCAACGAGCCGGTAAACAACGCATTTGCACAGGCATTATCAGGAATCAGACTGGATTAAATAAGTTGGCTGTCAGAAGCAGGTACCCGGAGATTTGGATATAGATGCGCCGGTCAGAAAGCAGGTATCTGGCAGAACAGGACAGCAGAAAGAGAGGAAACGGATATGGGATTACAGGATGACAGAATGTCAGGAAATATTCAGGATATCGCAAGACTGATCACAAGGCTTCTTCTTAAAGGAGACATGCCACAGTATACACTTCCGGCAGCAGAGGCAGATTATACAGAAGCAGATCATCTTTTTAAGAAGGTTATCGGACTTGCTGATGAGGGAGATATCAACGGAGCGGAAAATGAGCTTCTTATGAATATGGAGGATGATGATCCAGATTATCTGGAACTTGCCCTTACGTTTTATCTGTATCTCAACGATATGGACGGAGATTACCTGGATGACCACGGTTACTCCAGAGAAGAGGTTCTGGACGGAGTGAAAAGCCTGGCAGAGGACTGGGGCGTTACCGGACTGGAGACTCTGGTCTGATGCGGCGGGAAGTTACGCTGGAGGAGATTTCCGACGGCCGTTTATACGAAGCAAATGACATGGTAAAGGCAGACTGCCAGGACTGCAAAGGCTGTTTTGACTGCTGTACGGGAATGGGAGATTCCGTTGTGTTGGACCCGCTGGATGTATGGCGGTTAAGCCAGGGCCTTCATTTAAGTGCGGACCAGCTTCTCACAGGAAAAATCGAACTTGGCGTTACAGACGGGAACATTTTGCCGCATCTTAAGATGGCGGGCGCAGAGGAACGATGCGTATTTCTGGATGGAAACGGGAGGTGCTCCATCCACAGCTTCCGTCCGGGTTTCTGCCGCCTGTTTCCGCTGGGAAGATATTATGAGGATGGTGGATTTAAGTACATCCTTCAGATCCACGAGTGCAAAAAGACCAGCCGCAGTAAGATCAAGGTCCGGAAATGGGTAGATACACCGGATTTCAAAAATTACGAAAAATTTGTCTGTGACTGGCATTATTTTCTTCGGGATGTACAGGAAGTTCTCTATGAGAGTGAGGACAGTGACCTGATCCGAAACCTGAATATGTATGTGGTAAACCAGTTCTATCGGAAACCTTATGATGGAAACCGGGATTTTTATGAGCAGTTTTACGAGAGACTTGCGGCTGGAAAAGAGCTCCTGAGCCTTGGGGTGTGAGACAGGTTCTCTCAAGCGGAGGAAAGAAAGGATTTTTTAACATATGAACTTAAATCAGCTCACATATTTTGTGACACTTGCCCAGATCGAGAATTATACCAGGGCGGCAAAGAGGCTGGATATTACGCAGCCAAGCCTGAGCCATGCGATTTCCAACCTGGAAAAGGAACTTCAGGTGCCCCTTTTTGAGCGCCACGGAAGAAATGTGACCATGACCAAATACGGGGAAATGTTTCTGAAATATGTGCAGGACTCCTTACATATCCTGAATCTTGGTGTGGAGAGGATCCAGGAGGCGGCAAGGATTCCAGGCGGAAGCATTTCCATCGGATATATCCATACCCAGGGACGCAGATTTATTCCGGAACTTGTACGTGGGTTTCTTGATGAGCAGGAAGGGAAGAAGATTGATTTTCATTTCCAGAATGCAGCTACCGGGAATCTGATCCGGGGCCTGAAAGAAGAAAAGTTTGACATGATCTTCTGCTCCCGTGCGGAAGGGGAAAAAGAGATCAGTTTTGTACCGGTAGCGGAAGAAAAACTGGTGGCTGTTGTACCGGAAGATCATGCTCTTGCCGGAAAAAATACAGTGACCATAGAGGAACTGGGCCAGTATCCCCAGGTGACTTTTACCCCTACCAGTGGGCTGTATTTTGTGGTGCGTGAACTTTTTGAAAAAGAGGGGATCGTACCGGAAACCGCTTTTGAAGTGGAGGAGGATGGCGCCCTTGCGGGAATGGTGGCAGAAGGGTTCGGTGTGGGAATCGTGCCGGATGTGCCGGTGATCCATACTCTGCCTGTGAAGATCTTAAATATCGAGAATCTTCATTACCGCCGTTACATATACATGGGAATGTTGAAAAAACGGTACCCAAGTTCTCTTGTGGAGCAGTTTCGGGATTATATTTTCAAACATTACCGGATCTATGAAGTGATACAGTAGAATACCTGTGAAAAAATTGTATGAAAAAATCTCTGCTTTTGTAATAATAGGGCAGAGATTTTTTTAATCGAATCAAGGAAGTCCCCTGCTTCACTTGCGAAAAGCAATAAGCAGCGGGGGGAGTTGCTTGTATCAGGAGGAGTGATCCTCCTGATAAACTGCGAAGCAGTTATTCAGTGTAGAGCTGTGTAGCGAATGCGGATTGCGAATATCCGTTTGACTGTAGATTTCAATAGGATTTTGGTTATGAGGGCAGAGGAAGAAGTGTGATTCCGGGTGTCAGGGCTCATTCTTCGGTAAGATATGTGACAGGATTCCCTGAAAAAATCATAGAAAATATCTATGAATCACATGTGCAAATTCAATAAAAGTTTAGGTTGAGATAAAAATGACCAGTTGGTATAATAAGAACAGACACTTGGTTTAAAGTGATAAAGTGATGACGGAAATCCGTGATACAACGAACGAAGCAAAGGAGAAGTTATGAACCAGTTAGAAGTATTAAGAGAGAGCCTTGGACAGTGCGATGAGATCATCCTGGACGCACTGCTTATGAGAAACAGAATCGTAGAGGACATCATGGTATACAAGGAAGCCAACAATCTTCCGGTACTGCAGCCGGAGCAGGAGGCGAAGCAGAAAGGATGGCTGGAAGCCAGAATGGAAGGCAGACGCCATAAGAAAGAAGTTAATGATGTTTTCGCAAGCATCACACAGAACAGTAAGAGAATCCAGTCCAGAAATCTTTTCAACTACAATATTTTCCTGATCGGATTCATGGGCGCAGGGAAATCCACAATCTCTGATTACCTGAAGAATGCACTGGCCATGGACGTTGTGGAGATGGATCAGTGTATCGTGGAGAGACAGGGAATGAGTATTTCCGATATTTTTGAGACTTACGGAGAAGAGTATTTCCGTGAGCTTGAGACAAACCTTCTCATTGAGATGCAGTCTCAGTCCAATGTTGTCGTATCCTGTGGCGGTGGTGTTCCCATGAGAGAGCGCAACGTTGTTGAAATGAAGAAAAACGGCCGTGTTGTACTCCTTACCGCAAAACCTGAGACGATCCTGGAGCGTGTAAAAGACAACCATGACCGTCCGCTGCTTGAGAACAACAAGACGGTTCCGTTCATCGCAGATCTGATGGAGAAACGTCGTGCGAAATACGAGGCAGCAGCCGACATCGTTATTGAGACCGATGGTAAGAGCGAGCTTGAGATCTGTGAGGAGATGATCCACAGACTTCGTGAGGCAGATGCGAATAAATAATTACTGATTACAGAAACAGAATATTCTTACATAATAAGAGGACAGCTGTCCAATAAACCGTACAGAAACAAGACGGGAATTGGACAGCTGTCTTTTTGGCTGTCAGGAGATCTCCTTTGGAAGGTCTCCCGAAGCTCTTAATTTGTTTTATAGAAAATCTCTTTTGATGTTTTCTCGATCACAAACTTCTTAAAGGCTTCCACAACCGGAGGATGGTATACATCTTTCAGCATGGCCATGTAGAAATTTCTCTGCCAGCTTGGAGAAACAAGGGGCAGGATCTTAAGATCCAAAGAATGAAGGATGGGGATATCCGGGGCAATGCAGATGCCGAAATCATTGGCAACAAATCCTGCGGCAACCTGGTCCTCATCGATCTCAAAGGCCACATCCGGGTACTGACCGATACTCTTAAACAGCTGGTCGATGATCTGGCGGAGCCCACTTCGTTTCTTAAAAATGATCTGTTTGTAAGGAAGGGTTTCCTCCAGATGGATCTCGGATTTCTCCGCAAGAGGATGGCCGGGCGGAACAATAACCACCAGGTCCTGTTTGGCAACCGGGATAAACTCGATCAGCGGTTCGTCATCAAATTTGGAACAGAAGCCGATATCATATTTCTTCTCTTTCAGCCCGGTAAGGATATCGCCGGTAAGAACCTTGTCACAGAACAGATTGAAATTGATCTGTTTTCCTTCGTTGGCGGTGAGAAAATTGCGGATGATCTTCGGCACAAAATCAACTCCAAGGGTCCTGAGAAAAGCCACATCAATTTGCCCTTCTCCTTTTCCTGCAAGCTGGAGGCCGTTTACAGAGGAATCCAGCCGGTTCAGGGTTTCTTCCACATCTCCCAGAAAAGTCTTGCCATATTTGGTGAGAGAAACATTCCGTCCGTTTTTTTCAAATAATTTCACTCCAAGTTCTTCCTCCAGGGAAGAGATCGCATGACTTAAACTGGGCTGTGTGATCGCCAGAACATCAGCAGCTTTCGTGTAATGTTCCAGATGCGCCAGTGTCACGAAATAACGAAGATGATACAGGTTCATTTTCGAAGCTCCTTTCGTAAGTTTAGCTGAATGTTTTATTCAGGCAGATTCCAGTGAAGTCGGATGATCAGAAGGAATTGCCGGTCTGACTGCTGTGACGGTGGCAGTACAGTGAAAATGTTTTTATATAGTATACCACGATATATTGATAAAATCTATGAATTCTCCTGGTACAATCAATTTGTTTTGTATTTAACGAAGTTATATAATACTTATAGAAAAAAGATACAAAATAATTAAAAAAAACCTAAAAAAATTATTTATATTTTCAGGAGGAGTTATCATGTCAAAAGAATTTCCAATTACAATCAGTTCCTGGACACTTGGAGATCAGTGCAAATTTGAGGACCGTGTAAAAGCTGCCAAAGAAGCTGGCTATGAGGGAATCGGCCTGAGAGCGGAAACCTACGTAGATGCCCTGAATGAGGGACTTTTCGATAAGGATATCCTGGCAATCCTGGATAAATATGACATGAAGGTAACAGAGGTTGAGTATATCGTACAGTGGGCAGAGGAGCATCGTTCCTACGAGCAGAAATACAAAGAACAGCTCTGCTTCCATATGTGTGAATTATTTAACGTAAAACAGATCAACTGTGGACTGATGGAGAACTATTCCGTAGAGTACACAGCACAGAAACTCCGTGAGCTCTGCCACAGAGCAGGCAAATACATCATCGGTGTTGAGCCAATGCCATACAGCGGAATCCCGGATGTGAAAAAAGGATGGGCTGTTGTAAAAGCTGCTGACTGTGAGAACGCAAAACTGATTCTTGATACATGGCACTGGGTAAGAGCAAATCAGCCCATCGAGCTTTCCGTACTTGAGGGAATCCCGGCAGACAAGATCGTATCCATCCAGATCAACGATGTATGGGAAAGACCATACGCAACAACAATCTTAAGAGATGAGTCCATGCATGATCGTCTTGCTCCTGGAACAGGAATCGGAACAACCGTACCGTTCGTAAAAATGATCAAAGAAAAAGGTATCAAACCAAATGCAATCGGTGTAGAGGTTATCAGCGATGCAAACCTTGAAAAAGGTATCGAGTATGCTGCAAAACATACATACGAGAACACAAAGAAGGTACTGGAAGAAGCCTGGCCAGAGGTACTTTAATCAGAAAGGAGAACCCACATGAAATTCAATGCGATGTTTCAGCCGATCGAGATCGGCCCTATGACCGTAAAAAACCGTTTCGTTGTTCCGCCAATGGGAAATAACTTTGCAAATACAGACGGAACTATGAGCGAGCAGTCCGCTGCATATTATAAGGAAAGAGCAAAAGGCGGATTTGGCCTGATCACTATCGAGGCTACCGTCGTTCACAAAGGCGCAAAAGGCGGCCCGCGTAAACCATGTCTCTATGATGATTCTACCATCGAGAGCTTCCGCAAAGTTATTGACGGATGCCATGCGGAAGGTGCAAAAGTTTCCATCCAGCTTCAGAATGCAGGTCCGGAAGGAAATGCAAAGAACGCAGGAGCACCGATCACAGCAGCAACCAGCATCCCGTCTGTATGTGGACGTGACATTCCGAAACAGCTTACAACAGAGGAAGTTTATGAGCTGATCAAAGGATATGGCGAGGCAGCAAGAAGAGCCATGGAAGCAGGTGCAGATGCTGTTGAGATCCATATGGCACACGGCTATCTGGTAAGCACATTCCTCTCTCCAAGAACAAACAAGAGAGTAGACGAGTTCGGCGGATGCTTTGAAAACCGTATGCGTTTCTCCCGCCTGATCATTGAGGAGATCAAGAAAACAACACAGGGCAGGATTGCGATCCTTGCAAGAATCAACTGTGCAGATGAGGTTCCAGGCGGCCTTGACATCCATGACAGCGCGGCGATCGCAGCATACCTGGAAAGCTGCGGACTGGATGCCATCCACGTATCCCGTGCTGTTCATATCAAAGATGAATTTATGTGGGCACCGACGGTTATCCATGGTGGATTCTCCGCATCAGAGGTTGAGGAGATCAAACGTGCGGTAAACATTCCGGTGATCACAGTCGGACGTTATACAGAGCCACAGTTTGCAGAACTGATGGTAAAAGAAGGAAGAGCAGACCTTGTAGCATTTGGCCGTCAGAGCCTTGCAGATCCTGCTATGCCGAAAAAAGCACTGGAAGAGCGTCTGGAGGATATGACTCCATGTATCGCCTGTCTTCAGGGATGTGTTGCAAACATGTATGCAGGAAACCCGATCTGCTGTCTGACCAACCCGTTCCTTGGACATGAGGCAGAGCCAATTGCTAAGACAGAGAATCCGAAGAAAGTTATGGTGATCGGCGGTGGTGTTGCAGGACTTTGCGCTGCATTTATCGCAAAAGAGAAAGGACACGAAGTAACACTTTATGAAGCAGGAGATGTTCTCGGCGGAAACATGAGACTTGCGGCTTATCCACCAGGAAAAGGTGATATCACAAACATGATCCGCAGCTATATCCACCGCTGCCAGAAAGACGGCGTGAAGATCGTGATGAACTGTGAGGTAACTCCGGAGCTTATCAAAGAGGAGAAACCGGACAGTGTGATCATCGCAACGGGTTCCAAGACCCTGATCCTTCCTATCGAGGGAATCGACAATCCGGCCATCATCCACGGTTCTGATCTTCTGGACGGAAAGAGACCAGCAGGCAAAAAAGTTCTTGTTGTGGGCGGTGGAATGGTAGGATGTGAGACCGCTGCATTCCTGGGCGAGCAGGAGCATGATGTAACGGTGATCGAGTTCCGTGATACCGTAGGTGCAGACGTGATCCATGAGCACAGAGTCTATCTCATGAAAGATTTCGAGGACTACGGAATCAAAGAGATCACCGGAGCAAAGGTATGCAAATTCTATGAAGACGGTGTAGAGTACGAGACAGCTGACGGAGTACGTCACGAGACAAGAGGATATGATTCCGTTATCCTTTCCATGGGATTCCGCAATTACAATCCACTTGAAGAAAAGATCAAAGATCTTGTACCTGAGACACACGTGATCGGAGATGCCATCCGTGCAAGACGTGCACTGGATGCAACAAAAGAGGCTTATGCCGTAGCTTCCAAACTTTGATCAGATATCTGTCTGAGAGCGTTACCAGCTATCGGATCGTATCATACAAAAAGAAAATAAAAGTCCAATAAAAAGGACAGTATAAAAATCAAAAAGACGTTGTGGCAGGCACCTGGAAAGACACTTCCGGTGTCTGTCAATGGGAAAATGCAGGAGGTAATAAGAAATGGAACAGAGAATTAAAGGAACAACTGGTTTACTCGCACTGATCGGAAGCCCGGTAGGACATTCAGGAAGCCCGGCTATGTACAACTTCAGCTTCCAGTACCATAACCTGGACTATGCTTACATGGCATTCGATATCAAAGAGGATCAGGTTCCGGCAGCTCTTGATGCAATGCGCCTTTTCAAAATGAGAGGATGCAACGTAACCATGCCTTGCAAGAACAAAGTAGCTCAGTGTGTAGACGAGCTTTCACCGGCAGCAAAGATCATCGGTGCTGTAAACACTATTGTTAATGAGGATGGAAAACTTGTAGGACATATCACAGACGGTATCGGATTTGTCCGCAACTTAAAAGAGCATGGCGTTGACGTAAAAGGCAAAAAGATGGTAGTCTTAGGAGCAGGCGGAGCAGCTACAGCTCTTACTGTACAGTGTGCCCTTGACGGAGCAGCATCCATCGCGATCTTTAATCCGAACGATCCATTCCTTGAAAGAGCAAAAGGAACAGCAGAGAAGCTTGCAAAAGAAGTACCGGACTGCAAAGTAAGCGTATACTGCCTGGACGATCAGGACAAACTGAGAGAAGAGATCGCAAACGCAGACATTCTTGCAAACGGAACACTTGCAGGAATGAAACCACACGATGACCTTACTCTGGTTGACAAATCCATGTTCCACAAAGATCTTGTCGTTGCTGACTGCGTATACAATCCTGCAGAGACAAGAATGGTAAAAGAGGCAAAAGAAGCAGGCGTAAAACTTGCAGTAGGCGGAAAAGGAATGCTTCTGTGGCAGGGCGCTGAGTCCTATAAACTGTACACAGGACTTGAGATGCCTACAGATGAGTACCAGAAATTCCAGGCTGAGAACGAAGGGAAATAAGAATCATGAGCCAGACAGGTAAGAAAAACTTAGTGATTACTTCTATCGCACTGTATTTTACATACTTCATCCACGGAATCGGAGCTTCCATCATGGGCCAGTACAAGCCGGAGCTTGCAGCTCACTGGGGAGCAAAGGCTTTAAGTGACGGAACTATGGATGTCAGCATGGTAGTATCCGTAATCGCTGCACTGGGACTTGGAAGACTGATCTCCCTTCCGTTTTCCGGTCCCCTGTCCGACAAATTCGGACGCAGATTAAGTGGAATCATTGGTGTGATCTGCTATGCAGCATACTTTATGGGAATCGCATTTGCTCCGTCTATGGGCGTTGCCTATGCCTTTGCCATTGTAGGTGGTATCGCAAACTCTTTCCTGGATACCTGTGTAAGCCCTACATGCATGGAAATCTATGTAAACAATCCTTCTGTGGCGAACCTGTTTACAAAATTCTCCATGTGTATCAGTCAGTTCCTGCTTCCGTTCCTCATCGGATTCGTAGCAGCGGCTAATATGTCCTACAGAACCATCTTTATCGTTGCAGGTGCTGCAATCTTCATCGATGGAATCCTGATCCTGTTCCTGCCATTCCCGGACAGAAATACAACAGGTGCAGAAAAGAAAGAGAAAACAAAGTTAAAGATCACTCCTGCGGCAATTGCAGCGATCCTCATTGGATTTACAAGTTCTTCCACATTCATGCTGTGGCTGAACTGTAACCAGGAGCTTGGAAAACTTTATAATTTAAGTGATCCTTCCAAGATCCAGTCCTTCTATGCAGTTGGAACTTTTGCAGCGATCCTGTGTTCCTCTGTATTTATCAAAAAAGGACTGAAAGAGATCAATATCCTGATCATCTATCCGCTGATTTCCTTTATCATGCTGGGACTGTGCTACTTTATCCAGAACCCGACCATCTGTCTCGTTGGTGGATTTGTCATCGGTTTCGCAGGCGCAGGCGGTGTATTGCAGCTGGCAGTTTCCACAACCGCTGAATTCTTCCCGGAGAACAAGGGAACTGCAACATCCATGGTTATGATCGCATCCAGCGTTGCAAACTATACCATCCTGACACTGGCAGGTTACATTACAAAGACTGCCGGAACCAGCGCTCCGAGAATGATCCTGCTTCTTAACATGGCAGTGACATTCATTGGAATCCTTCTTGCACTGTTTGTCAAGATGAACCGTGGAAAAGAAGCCTGAGACAGGGTGGAAATAAGTGAATGATCAGTTACGGTTCGCAGGTCACGGAGTGAACCGTAACAATCATTGTATGGATTCGGACGAAGATGACGGAATCTGTACAAAATAAAGTTCCAATTCGGGAACAATTCCCGGATTGGACTTTGATGTTTCTGGAAATGTTTGTTAATTAACAAACTTCCAGAACAAAAGATACTATATATGTATTATCAAAAAAACTGACAAAGGAGAATCGTTATGGCGCGTGCAGCAAGACAGAGAAGAGAAAACGAACTGCCCTACATTCCGTTTGGGCCATTTCAGGTTCGTCTTCCCTTTATTCATTACAAACTTGAGTCCGTAGAATTTATCCAGGGCCTGATCCTTGGCGTTACGGCACTTGCAGCTGTCCCTTATCTGGAACAGTATCTGGGACTGCCTTATGAGCTGGCATGGAGCTGTGTGATCATAGAGACCATGCTGTATATGCTACACAGTTTACTTGGTGATCCGGTAGTTCCCGGATGGATCACGCCGACCCTTCCGCTGACTATCGTATTTCTGGAAGGCTTTCCCCTGGGAAAAGAGCGTATCCAGGCAATGATCGCCCTGCAGATGCTGGTTGGTCTTGTGTTCATATTTATGGGCGTTACCAAACTTGCGGATAAATTTGTCCATGCTGTACCGGATTCCGTCAAGGGTGGAATCCTTCTTGCAGCGCCGGTTACGGTTATGGCAGGTCAGCTGGGAGAGGGCGGCAATATGCACAAATATCCCTTGGCGATCGTCGCAGGTGTTGGCCTTCTGATCCTGATCAGTTTTTCGGATAAATACCAGGAGAAGAGAAAGAACAATAAATTTCTGGATCTTGTTGCCCGCTATGGAAACCTTTTCCCGTATCTGATCGCCATGGTAGTTGGCCTTCTTGTGGGGGAGCTGGACAAACCGGGATTAGAGATTGGAACTTTTATCAAGATCCCGCAGTTTAAAGAGATCATCTCACAGGTAAGTATTTTCGGTGTGGGAATCCCGCCGCTTTCCATGTTTATCAAAGCGCTTCCTCTGGCACTTGTATGCTATGTTATCGCATTTGGTGATTTTGTTACCACAGAAACCCTGGTTACTGAGGCACGTCAGTCCAGAGATGATGAGTACATTGATTTCAATTCCAGCCGTTCCAACCTGGTCAGTGGACTTCGAAATCTGATTCTTTCCATCATCGCACCGTTCCCGCCCCTTTCCGGTCCGTTATGGGTTGGCATGACCGTATCTGTCTCCATCCGTTACAAAGAAGGAAAGAAAGCCATGAAGTCTCTTCTTGGCGGTATGGCGTCCTTCCGTATTGCAACTTTCTTAAGTGTGCTGATCATTCCAGTTGTAAGTTTCTTCCGCCCGATCTTCGGAGTTGGTTCTTCCATCACTCTGATGTTCCAGGCCTTTGTCTGTGCAAGGATCGGTATGGATTACTGTAAGACAGACCGTGACAAGATGA
>OLOI01001169.1_pt1 | contig 23363 bp, 20 predicted proteins | sample 1672131 | NCBI WGS metagenome assembly OLOI01 (sample SAMEA3136651, study PRJEB25190) | human gut metagenome
CCAACGCATGAGGGAGTCAAAGTCCCTTGCCTTACCGCTTGGCTATACCCCAAAAGACTCTTATTATTCTACAGAAAAACTAGTAGGCTGTCAACACTTTTTTAAACTTTTTTCAAAAAAAGCAACCGGAAATACCGATTGCTAGGAGTTAGGAGATTTCATCATCTAAGCGAACTTAGATAGATGATATGAGGTCGCTTCAACCTCATATGAAAAAAGAAAAGTTTTAGGATAGTTTCATTATATGTTTTGCTAGAAATAAAGTCAAAAGATTTGACTTGCAAAATCCGAGTAAGGGTTAAGAATTATGATAACTCTCCCTAGCCTCTAAATAACAAGGTTAGTTGATAACTTTATTCATCATCCTGTGAAACCAAATGATGTCTAAAGGCATAAACGACAGCCTGAGTACGGTCATCAACATTGAGTTTTCCAAGGATATTAGACACGTGCGTTTTAACGGTTTTCAATGAAATAAATAGCTCATTAGCAATAGTTTGATTGTCATACCCCTTAGCCAAAAGGGCCAAGATATCACGTTCACGTGCCGTCAAGTCGTCGTGTAGGTCCGGGTGGCTATCGTGGTATTTAATCTTATTGTCCACCTCAGTTTCGATAGCTTCTTCACCACGGTAAACCTTACGGATACTATTAAGAATCTCTGCCGCACTGCTGGTTTTAAGCATATAGCCTTTAGCACCAGCTTCAATGACTGGATAAATTTTTTCATTGTCCAAATAGCTAGTCAAAACCAAAATCTTGGCTTCAGGCCATTCTTTGAGCAATTCCAAAGTCGCTTGAACACCATCCAATTCAGGCATAACAAGGTCCATAACGACGACATCCGGACGCAGTTCCAAGGCAAGATCGACACCCTCTCGACCATTCCCTGCCTCCCCAACTACTTCTACATCTCCTTGGAGATTCAAGAAACTCTTAAGGCCCAAACGGACCATCTCATGGTCATCGACCAAAATCACATTAATCTTATTCGACATTGTCTTCTCCTCTTAATATCGGCACACGGACATCAATAGACGTCCCCTTACCTTTAGCAGATAGGAACTGCACAGTTCCCGCCATTTCATCGACACGCTCCTGGATATTTTTCAGTCCATAACTCATCTCGTCAGTCGACGCATTTAAATCATAACCAACACCATTATCCAACATTTTCAATTGAATTTCCTGACTATTTTGATAGAGATAAACCTCTATCTGGCTAGCCTTGGCGTGTTTAAGGGTATTAGAGATAAACTCTTGGGCAATCCTAAAGAGATTATTTTCAATACGCTTAGGCACTTTCTTAACCATATCCTTGTAGACGACATGGATATTGGATTTATCGGTTAATTCCTTAAGAATCATCTGCAAGCCTTCTTGCAAGGTCTTGTTCTCAAGCTCTGTCGGACGAAGATGCAAAAGCAAGACACGCATATCATTTTGAGCGTCCGTCAGCATGGCCTCAACCGCCTGAATTTGATTATGCAAATCTTCTTTACTTAGCTGGTCCGCCATCTGAGAGACACCAGAAAGAATCATACTAGCCGCAAAAAGTTCCTGACTAACGGTATCGTGAAGGTCACGAGCAATACGTCCTCGTTCCTTCTTAATAATATCACGGCTTTGAAGAGCTTGAGCATTCTCAGTTTTCTGCAAGTCCTTAGTCAATTTACGCATCTTATGAGATAAGCGCATCATATTCTTGTCTAACTCAATATCTCCCTGACGCTTGACTGGTTGATTATTGATAATGCGACGCAAATCCTGATTGACTGATCGCATACTGTTATCATTGGCAATGGCCCAAAGAATATAAAGCAAAATGAGTAAACTCAGAACCACAAAAAACATGTTAAAAAGGAAATGGAAGATCTGAGACAGATTACCAAAAACCAATGAAAAGTTAAGGTTAAAGCTATCCATAACCACTAGGGTGACGCCAACCAGAACGACAACTGAATAAATCAGAATCAAAAATAGGTACTGTTTCTTCATTTGCGACGTACCTCCACTGGTCCAGCTCCCACATTGAGAATCAATTTCACTGTTCGATGAGCATGTTCATACTCCGCCCCCTGCAAGGTCAATCTTTCGTAACGGAGGTCGTACTCATCTTCATTGAAGAAGGTGACAGAGCTATAAATCGCTGATATATTGAGCTTGACGGAAACATCAATTGGTACCAAGATAGTCGTCGGACCATAAAGTTTCTGCAAAATCACAACATTATCTCGCCCCGAGACGATAACCTGGGTCAAATCAATCACATCTGTCCCAAAGAAACGAATGATATTGATATCATCAAAATCATAGCGATCACTGACAGGTTCCATCCGAGTTCCAATCCACTGATTTCGCACAGCCTGAGGATTCAAGTCATCGTCCTTGAATTGAATAAGAGCGTAGCGATTCTTTTTCTTGACCTGTGAAAAATGGTTAATCATGACATAGGCCACACCCACCAAAATCGCAAGTACCACATAGATATTCCACATGGAAACCAGAAAAAGTGAGATCAAACAGATGGTCAAGACAAAGTCACTTTTGGATTCCTTATTAAAAAAGCGAACCGCTAACAAGGTCAAAACCAGAATAAAAATAAAACTGGTAATATCATTATTAAAAATGGTAATCAGGCCCAGAGTCAAAAGCAGGGCTTCCACCACTAAGAAAAAATTAAATTTGGTCATAAGGACCTCTCAAATAAAAGTATACAGGCTTCATTCTATCAAATTTTAAGGCAATTGACAAAAAGACCCAGTTTGAGCACTGAGTAACCAAGATAGAAAAGGGGCAGAAGAAAGCAAAAAAGTGCCTCCATTACAGGAAACACAGTCTTTCATTCAAAAATCTTAATCGTCAGTATCGTCCATTTTGCTTTTTATCATTAGTACTGTACTTCTGATTTCCTCCAGTATGACACGCTGCTCTGCTATTTCTTTCTTAAGCTCGGCTAATTTTCGTTCAGTCTGACGACCTGACCGCACAAAAATATTATTAAGAGAGCTAGTTAACAACCCTAGAGTGGCAATCCCACTAAACATGAGAATAACAGCGACTGCCTTACCTACAAGCGTTTTAGGGACGATATCTCCATAACCAACCGTAGTCACCGTTGCTACAGACCACCAAATAGCATCTATAAAATTATGGTGTTCTACTCGGGCAATAACAGCACTACTGATAAGAATAATAATACTATTAACCGAAAGTAGAAAATAAAAGCCATTTCTGCGATTGATACGATTGGAAATATGCTTGAGCTTGCTACTCAAACCAATTAAACGTGAGAGTTTGGCCAACCTGGCAAAGCGTCCCACTCTTGAAAAGCGGAGGAAGGTAAAGACTTCATTATAGGGAATAATAGCCAACAAGTCCAACACATGTGTTTTCACAAAGATTCGCTTACGCGGTGCTAAGGAGAAACGAATCGCATAATCAATGGCAAAGATGAGCGTTATAGACTGATCTATCACTCTGAAAGGTCGCCTTCCAATTGAAATTAAGCCAACTAAATCAAAGATAACCAAGCCAATGGAAATCAGGGCCAGGACCGTTATGACAATATCGTAGGTAATGATATACCTTCTCAGTTTTCTACGGTTTCTCATAGCGTCTCTCCTATATGTGATGTCTTCATTATAAAAGAATCTCTGACCCCTGGCAAGCAGGCCTTTTAAGCTATTGACAAGAACTCTAGATAAGAAAAAAGAGAGATTGAAGAACCTCTCTTTATTATGTCTCAATTATTAAAAACTATTGTTGGTCTGTGTGAGTAGCCTCTGTCGGTGTTTCAGTACTAGAGCTTGTGCTTTCAGTACTTGAGCTCGTCGATGACGAATGTGTCGTACTGCTTGAGCTTGACTGTAGGCTTGAACTTGCTGTTGCAACCGAAACATAGAGAATCACTGTACCATCAACACTTGTACCAGCTTGTGGATCTTGATAAAGGACCTCTGTACTGCTAGGAACCTTATCCTTGTCTAACTTAGCACCAGTATTATAGTCATGATACTCGATGCTACTACTTGAGATACTCTTACGATTCAAGGTTTGAACCGCTGTTGAAACCGTCAAACCAGTCACATCAGGCATGGTAACTGTCTTAGGAGTTGCCACACGGAACTTAATCTTGGCCTTACTATCCTTAGGATTGAAAGACTTGTTTTTACCTGGACTTTGAGATAGGATTTCTCCCTCTTCAGCACTGTCGTCTTCGACATGCTGAATATCAATTTGGTCCTCAGAAACGCCATAATTCGAAGTTAAATCCTCAATGGCATCCTTATAATTTTTACCTTTGTAGTCTTTCAAAGCGAAACCTTTACTACCAGAAGAAACATAGACATCAATGCTTGATCCTTCTTTTCGTGTGGTTCCAGCTATAGGATCGGTCTTGATGACCTTACCCGTATCGACAGAGTCATCTTCCACTTCTTTGACTTCTCCTACCTTAAATCCAGCACCCTCAATTTTAGTCTGAGCTATGGACAACTCCTGACCGACCACATTAGGTACTTGGACATTATCAGGATTGGTAAAGACTAAATAGGCAAAGATGATAATACCAATAAAGACAAGTCCTAGAAAAACCTTGAGTAAGGTTGAGAAGAAGTTCTTCTTCTTTTTCTTCTTAGCTGGTGTCGTTTTTTTCCTTGGTTGTTTACTTGGAGCAGGTGTAGGCTCTGATGGTTCAGCAGCAACCGCCTTTTTCTCAAGACTTGCTGATGGAACTGGATCAACCTTCGGCAAGGTCTTGGTATCCGTCATATCATCAAAGACTACCTTGGCATCACGTCGATGACTAGGATGCAAACTCGTTACCAAGTCACGGCTCATTTCCAAAGTACTATTGTAACGATTTTCTAGTTTTTTGGCTGTTGCTCGAATAACCACATTTTCCAAAGCTTGGGGAACGTTACGGTTCTCTGCCAAAATCGATGGTAGTGGTTTTTGGAAATGTTGGAGTGCAATGGTTACTGCACTATCGCCATCATAAGGAATATGACCTGTCAACATTTCAAAAAGCATAATACCCATAGCATAGATGTCACTTTGGATAGTCGCTTTAGATCCACGAGCCTGCTCTGGTGAGAGGTAGTGGACAGAACCCAACATAGAGTTCGTTTGAGTTAGACTGGTCTCTGCAAAGGCAACCGCAATTCCGAAGTCTGTGACCTTGGCTGTACCGTCCTTAGTTAAAAGAACGTTTTGTGGCTTAAGGTCACGGTGGATAATGCCCTTTTGATGGGCAAGAGTCATGGCGGAAAGGACCTCCCCCATGATACGCACAACATCTTGGTTAGAAAGTGGCGCATGGTCTTGAATGTATTTCTTCAAGTCCGAACCGTCCACATACTCCATCACCAAGAACTGCTGGCCGTCTTCTTCGCCAATATCTCGGATAGCAACGATATTAGGATGACTGAGTTCTGCCATGGCACGCGCTTCACGTTGGAAACGGGCCACAGCCACCTGATCAGTTTGGTAATTGGTACGAAGTACCTTAATAGCCACTTTTTCATTATCCAGAATCAGGTCATTAGCCAGATAAACATCCGCCATACCACCACGTCCGATAGATTTAAGGATTCGATAACGTCCAGCAAATAATTTGCCAACTTGGATCATTATCCTTCCTCACTTTCTACTTTAACGAGGGCAACGGTAATATTGTCAAGACCACCTGCCTCATTAGCAGCGGCTACTAGACGACTGGTTTTTTCTTCAAGGAAACCAGGACTGTTAACAATATGAACAATCTGTTCGACTGAAATCATGTTGGTCAAACCATCTGAATTGGCCAAAATATAGTCCCCTGGTTCCAATTGTTGAACACCAAGGTCAGCCTCAATCGGAGCAGCTTGCCCAATAGATTGCGTAATGATATTACGTTGTGGGTGAACCGCTGCTTCTTCTTCGGTCAACTGACCAGCCTTGATAAGAGCATTGACCAAAGAATGGTCATTCGTCAATTGCTTATACTCACCATTACGGATAAGGGCAATACGTGAATCCCCAACATGGGCGAAAATCACAGCATTATCAACAAAGGCAAGAACCTCGATAGTTGTTCCCATTCCCTTATATTCTTCGTTTTGGCCAAGTTCATAAATTTTACGATTTTCTGCATCAATGGCAGCAATCATCCAATCACGAATCTGACTCAACTCACGAAAATCAGTGTTAATCCAGTCTCGACCAAGATCAGTCACTGACATCTCACTGGCAATATTTCCAGCACGGTGTCCACCCATTCCATCTGCAACAACGACAAGGGTAACACCAGCTTGGTTGACAAATTTATTAACAAAATCTTGGTTGTTTGACCGTTTTTGGCCAATGTCCGTTAATAATGATATTTCCATAGTTTTCTTTCTGACTTGCGTCAGCATTTCCTCCTCTGTAACCCTAAGCTTTTTTACGCAACTGTGCGATGAAAAAACCATCAGTTAGATACTGTTCGGGGGTAATTGCCAAACAGCCATTGACCACGATGTCTTTACATGGATGGTCTAAGGCAACTTGCTCAAAATCAGGATGGCTCTCAAGAAAGGCTTGAATCACCTCTTGATTTTCTTCTGCTATGATGGTGCAAGTACTATATGTTATTATACCACCTTTTCGTAGGGTTTGACAAACGCTGGATAGGATATCCAACTGCACAGCCTTAAGGGACTCAAAGTCTTGGAGGTCCTTGTTATATTTGATGTCGGGTTTCCGACGAATGAGTCCAATCCCTGAACAAGGAGCATCCACTAAAATCTTGTCAAAACTATCAGCCGGAAAGACTTGATGTACCTGACTAGCATCCAGTTTCTGTGTCTTAACCTTATCAGCTAGGCCAAGACGTTGGGCATTTTCTTCGATAAGGGCAAGCTTATGATCATAGAGGTCAAGCGCCGTCACATGTCCACTCGTCAAATAAGAGGCCATATGTACCGTCTTACCACCAGGTGCCGCACAGGCATCCAGGATTTCTTCCTCACCTTGAATCCCTAAAGTTGGTGCAACCAGTTGACTGGTCTCATCCTGAATGGTCAACAAGCCCTCTTTAAAATAATCTGTCCCAGCAAAGTAACCTGAAGACTTAACAAGCCCGACTGGTGATAGGACTGAACGCTCAGCCCCAGTGGCCTCCTCTATCTCTTCCAAACGTGACGCATCCGTTACACGCACACTAGCCTTGTTTCTCACAAAAAGGCTTTGGAAAATAGCAAGGGCACGATCCTCTCCATACTGGTCGATAAGTTTTTTAACCAACCATACAGGTAGAGAATACTGAACAGAATAGCGTTTATTGACACGTTTAATCTGGCTTGGATCTGGCAAAGGGTGGCTAGATAGTTTACGAAGAACCGCATTTACCAGCTTCTCAGCACCCTTTTTATTGCCACGATTTTTGGCAATAGAAACGGCATCATTAACCACCGCATGAGCTGGAATCTTATCTAAATAGGCCAACTGATAGAGACTCAAAAGTAATAAGTCATAGACCCAAGGTTCAAGCTTGTCACGGTCCTCGATGACATGGGCTAGGATCCACTCCAAAGTAATCTTACGAGCCACGGTCCCATAGACAATTTCCGTCACCAAGGCCTTGTCCTTATCTGTCAGATGCGACTTGCTCAGATGGGCATTGAGAGCAATATTTGAGTAAGCCCCTTCCTGAAAGACTTCTTCTAAGACTTCAAGTGCCTGTCCACGAGCTGTTTTTTTCCAATCATTGGCCAAATGCATCACCTACTTCAAGATTGCGTCCGACCCCATTAAGGAAATCAGCAATAGCCATACGAGGTTTTCCTGCAGGTTGAACTGTCTTAAGCGAAATGGCTCCTTGACCAGTCGCAACTACCAAACTCTTCTTGGTTTTTTCAATAATATGACCAGCCTGTCCTTGACCTTCTGCCAAGTCCGCCTCATAAATTTTGAAACGTTTGCCATCAAGCAAGGTATGGGCCACAGGCCATGGGTACATACCACGGATTTGATTGAAGATGTCACGAGCCGGCTTATTCCAATCAAGACGCTCCTCTTCTGGGCTAATATTTGGCGAAAACGTTACTTGACTGGCATCTTGAGGAACAGGTTTGATTTTTCCAGCGATATAGGCAGGCAAGGTTTCAAGCAAGAGGTCACGACCCAAGACTGCCAATTTTTCAAACATAGTACCAACATTATCCTCGTCAAGAATTGGCAAGGCCTTTTGGCTAACCATGTCACCAGCATCCATTTCCTTGACCATTTCCATAATGGTCACACCTGCTTCTGCATCACCATTGATAATGGCATAATGAATAGGTGCTCCACCACGGTATTTGGGCAGGAGTGAAGCGTGGACATTCACTGCAAAATCCATGCTATCAAGCAACTTACTTGGCAAGAATTGTCCATAAGCCGCAGTAACAATACCATCAGCACCAAGTGACATAAGTTGCGCCATTTCTTCAGAACCTGACAATTTTTCAGGTTGATAAATTGGCAAGTCATGCGCCAAGGCTACTTCCTTGACCGGTGTCATGCGAATTTCTTTTTTACGGCCGACAGCACGGTCTGGTTGCGTCACCACAGCAACAATATCGTAACGCTCATCTGTCAAAAGTCCTTCCAGCACAGTCGCTGAAAAGGCAGGCGTTCCCATAAATACTAATTTTGTCATATTCTTCCTTTTCTAGATTAGGTAAAATTCTGAGGTTCGTGATCAATAATCAAACGCAGGTCCTTGTTTTCAGGTTCCTGAGTCATGTCAAGGACCCTATTAAGCGTTTCTTCCAAGTTATCCTCAAAACGGTATTTGATAATAATCTGATAATGATAAAGGTTATGTGTTCGGGCAATAGGCTTAGGCGTTGGCCCCAGGAAGGTCACCTTGTCTGACAAGTACTCTCTTAAATAAGCCATAACCTCATAGCTCTTGCGGACGACAAACTCTTCATCCTTGTGAGAAAGCGTGATTCCTACCGTATAAAAATATGGCGGATAGGCCAACTGACGTCGAATCCCCATCTCATAGGCATAGAAACCTTCATAATCCTGTTGCTGCGCAAATCGAATGGCATAATGACTAGGATTATAGGTTTGAATAATAACTTCCCCTTCCTTGTCAGCACGACCAGCACGACCAGCCACCTGAGTCAACAGTTGGAAGGTACGTTCAGCTGAACGAAAATCTGGTAAATTTAGCGACGTATCTGCATTCAAGACCCCTACCAAGGTAACATTTGGAAAATCCAAGCCCTTGGCAATCATCTGGGTTCCGAGCAAAATGTCGGCCTTACCACTTCCAAAGGCCTCCAAGAGTTTCTCGTGAGCCCCTTTCTTACGTGTCGTATCAACATCCATACGAATCACTTTGGCTTCTGGCAAAAGTTCCGTCAATTGGTCATAAGCCTTCTGTGTCCCAGTCCCATAATAGCGAATCTGACGGCTCTGACAGTTAGGGCAGACATGTGGTATTGCTTTTTGAAAATCACAATAGTGGCAATTCATGGTCTTGGTATCCATGTGCAAGGTCAATGAAATATCACAGTTGGGACAATCATCCACATAGCCACAGTCACGACACATGACAAAAGAGGAATAGCCACGACGGTTCAACATTAGCACGACTTGTTCCTTACGTGCCAAGCGTTCTCGGATTTTCTCTAAGAGAGGTGGCGTAAAATCACTAGCCTCTTGACGGCCCACAAAATCCTTAAAGTCCACCACTTCCACCTGAGGAATTTTGGCATTAGGATTAGCCCTCTGAGTCAACTCAAGAAAATGGTAAACCCCTTTCTGAGCTCTCGCCCGTGTCTCAATAGAGGGTGTTGCTGACCCAAGGACAAGCACAGCTCCATGACTCTTAGCCCTAAGCAAGGCCACATCTCTAGCATGGTAGCGAGGATTGGATTCTTGTTTATAAGTAGCCTCATGTTCCTCATCGATAATGATAGCTCCGATATTGTCCAAGGGAGCGAAGATCGCCGAACGTGCTCCTACCACAACCTTGGCCTGGCCAGATCTAACCTTACGCCACTCGTCAAATTTCTCACCGTCTGACAAGCCTGAATGCATGATGGCCACCAAGTCACCAAACCGTGAAATGAAACGATTGGTCATTTGGGGCGTCAGGGAAATCTCTGGTACCAAGACAATAGCCGTTTTCCCCATAGCCAAGGTCCTCTCGATAAGATGCAGATAGACCTCTGTCTTACCTGATCCCGTTACCCCTTCCAATAAGAAAGGTTTGCCACCTTGTCCGATTTGGCACGTCATTTCTTCAACAGCATGTGCCTGTTGAGCATTAAGCTCAAGAAAATCCGTCTTTTCTACCTTTTCAAAGTAGCTGTCGGCACGATTGACCTCAACTTCAGTGATGACCAAGGCACCAGCTTCGATGAAAAACTTAACCACATCTCGTGAAAAAAGCTTGTGGAGGTCTGCCACCCTCCCTGGCTCACTCTTCTCTAACAAGAAGTCACGCATCTCCAAACGTCTCTTAGCCCGTTGTGAAATTGCCAAAGTCTCGAGAGTGCCCTTTTGAACACTATAGTGCTTCTCAGTCTTAATGTTCTGCTTATCCTTAGCAAGGTAATCAACCGTTACACGCCCAGACTGGACCAGACGAGGAATGGCTTGACGCTGCTCCTCTGACAACTGCGAGAAAAGAACATGATCCTGCCCCTGAAGAAAAGTCTGTTTATCTTCTTCACCTAGTTTATCAGTCGCCATGATAACCTTATCGTACTGAGAATTAAGGAGACCAGGTAGCATTGACTTCAAGATGGAAATCTTATAGGAAAAGACCGTATGTCGCATCTGATCAGCCAAATCCAGTTGATCCTGATTAAGGACTGGCTCATAATCTAAAAGCTCAGCAATAGGTTTTAATTCAGGAAAGTCTCTTAAATCCTCCTGCTCCTCGAAGCCAATAACAAAGCCTTGCAATAGACGATTTCCTTTACCGAAAGGTACATGCACTCGCATACCAATGGCAATTTGACCTTGCATAGCTTCAGGGATAAGGTAACTATAAGGCCTGTCCGTCTGCATCAGAGGAACGTCTACAATAATTTGTGCTACTAAAACCATAAATTTCCTCCTGTCACTTCCTTAAGACCAGTATCTTTCAAGCTCAAGAAAAGCTGAGCTCTTGATTATCATCATAAAGAAGGAAGCTGAGACACTATGCCTCAGCTCCCCCTCTCCTCATAAACCAAAGCATGACTTTGATTTTAGATTTTATCGCCTTCTTCTTTTTCTTTAGCGATTTGTTCTTTGATTTTACGTTCTTCTTCCTCAGCAGCAAGACGTGCTTGGATAACTTTCAAACGTGCCAATTCACGTTTAGATTCTGGATCTGGGTGAATAGTCACATTACCAGTTTCAATTTCTTCAAGGGCTTGAAGGGTTGGTTTTACTGACGTAAACTCTTGAGTTGGTTCAGCACCAGCAGCCAATTCATGGGCACGTTTTGCTTGCAAAATAACCAATGAATATTTTGAAGGCACTTTATCCAAAAGTTTGTCAATAGAGGGTTTCAACATCATAATCTATACCTATTTCTAATTTATTTATCTGATAATTTCTTTTCTGAAATCATATTACGATAGCGGCCAATCACACGGTCAACGCGGAAGTGTTCTGCTTCAATAACACGTTTAACACGCTCAGCAGCTAGAGGCACTTCGTCATTAACAATGGCATAATCGTATTCGCTCATGAGAGCAATTTCTTCACGCGCACGCTCGATACGTTGAGCAATAACTTCCTCAGAATCTGTCCCACGACCAACCAAACGTTCTTGAAGCTCGTTTAAATCCGGTGGTGTCAAAAAGATGAAGACAGCATCTGGGACCTTTTTCTTAACCTGAAGGGCACCTTGAACCTCGATTTCAAGGAAAACATCAATACCTTTATCCAAGGTTTCATTGACATAAGTCAAAGGTGTTCCGTAGTAGTTACCTACATACTCAGCATATTCCAACATTTGACCATTACGAATAAGCTCTTCAAATTCCTCACGCGAACGGAAGAAATAATCCTTCCCATCAACTTCACCAGGACGTTGAGCACGCGTGGTCATTGATACTGAGTATTCAAATTTGTGGTCAGGTGTTGAAAAAATCTCCTGACGAACAGTTCCTTTTCCGACACCAGAAGGCCCTGAAAAAACAATCAAAAGTCCACGTTCAGACATGTCTTCTCCTTAAACTAAGATTAAAAATCTTCTTATGACTCACCTTAAAAAAGAGAAAGCAATCATCTCTTTTTACGGCTTAGGGGTTGTTCAGTGATTAAGTTACAGCTCACTTTTCAGAGCATGCGTTTTTCCTTACTATTTTACCAATAAAAGCGACTTTTTTCAAGGTGAGGACACCATTAAAAAGAGTGAATTCCTTTTCCCAGTACTCACTCTTTTTAAATACTCTTTTAAACCAAACCAGTCAGGAGACCTTGCATGAATTCTTCTGAATGGAACTCACCAATATCATCAATTTTCTCACCAAAACCAATTAATTTAACTGGAATATCCAACTCTTGACGAATGGCCAGAACCACACCACCCTTGGCACTACCATCCAACTTAGTTAAGACAAGACCTGTAAGAGGTGTGATTTTTGAAAATTCCTTGGCCTGGCTAAGCGCATTTTGACCAGTTGAGGCATCCAAGGCCAAAAGGGTTTCATGAGGTGCTTCTGGAACCACACGCTTGATAATACGACCAATCTTTTCAAGCTCTGCCATAAGATTGTCTTTATTTTGCAGACGACCCGCCGTATCAATCATAAGGACGTCAACTCCCTCAGCAAGGGCCTTTTCCATACCATCATAAACCACGGAAGCTGGGTCAGCCTTCTCTGCACCAGTCACTACCGGCACATCAACACGACGTCCCCACTCAACCAACTGAGCAACCGCTCCTGCACGGAAAGTATCGGCAGCTACCAACATGACTTTTTTGCCTTCTTGTTTGTATTTATGCGCCAACTTACCGATAGACGTTGTCTTACCAACCCCGTTGACACCAACGAAAAGCATGACTGTCAAACCATCTTGGAAATTAATCTGCTCCTTGTAGACATCATCCTTCTCGTAGATGTCCACAAGTTTCTCGATAATCAAGCGTTGCAAATCTTCAGTCTTTTTGACATTTTCAAGGCGGGCTTCATAGCGCAAGTCTTCCGTTAATTGCGTTGCAACATTAACACCAACATCGGAAAGAATCAGCATTTCTTCCAATTCTTCGAAGAACTCCTCATCAACTCGACGGAAATTCGCGAAGAATTCATTCAAACGGGCAGCAAAACCTGTACGCGTCTTCTTAAGGGTACGATTGTATTTTTCTTGTTCTGTTTCAGTTTTTGAAGCCTGAACTTCTTCAGGTTTTTCCTCAACTTTACGAGTTTGAACAGCCTCAAAAGTAACCGTTTCACCTTTTTCTGCAGCAGCAGCTACCTGAGCCTTTTTAGCATAGTAATCAGCCATGACATCTGCGAAGTGGTTATCCACAGCGACTTGGCTTTCTTCTGACTCTGATACGCCCTCTGCTTCGCTTGAGGCCTGATCATCAACAGATAGGTCCTCATCAGACGCTACTTCACTTTCTTCTGTCACTGTAGATTCGCTTTCTTCAACAGATTCTGTAGACGAAATCTCTTCTACTTGAGTCTCTGACTCACTGAGCTGTTCTGCTTGACTTTCGCTTATCCCTTCACTTGTTGACAAGTCTTGATTATCAAGGGCCTCAGTTTCTGAAATTTCCTGATTTGCTACAGTCTCCTGTGACTGGTTTTCCTCTTGTCCAAATAATCGATCAAATAGACCCATTTGGTTCTCCTTATTTCTCTAGAATATACTTGTGGATGGCCTCAGCCACTCCAGATTCCTCATTAGTTTTTGTCGTTACTGCCTTGGCAACAGCCTTAACCTTAGGAACAGCATTTGCCATAGCTACACCTAGACCAGCCCACTCCAACATGGTCAAGTCATTTTCCTCGTCTCCCATAGCCATAACCTGACTTTTATCAAGGGCAAGATAATCAGACAAAAGTTTCAAGCCTACAGCTTTATGAACCCCTTTCGGCATGACTTCTAGGATAATCTCACGAGACTTAAAAACTTCAAAATTCTGATATAGCTGTTTAGGTAGTTTTTGAATTTGGGCATCCAAAAATGCTTCCTCACAGACCGTAACTACCTTATTATAGACGATATTTTCAGGAATGTCATCAATACTCTCCACATCAACGAAGGTCAAGGTAGGATTAGCCTGACGATAGAGAGAATGATTGCCTTTACTTGGCACACCATAGACAATGCCATCACTGATAACATCCATAGGAAGCCCTAGAGGTTCAAAGACAGCATAAATCTGCTTTAAATCTTCTCGACTCATCTCTTTCTTTATGAGGATATCCCCATTATTACGCTGAACCAAGCCACCATTGAAGGTCACACTATAGTGCTTATCATCCAACAAGCCCAAATCTTCCAAGATATGAGTAATAGCTGGCAGAGGACGACCAGTCGTAATGACCACATGAACTCCCTTAGCTTCTGCCGCCTTCAGAGCAGCTCTATTTTCAGCTGTTACTTGCTTATCCTTAGTAAAGAGAGTTCCATCTAGGTCCAAGGCTAGTAATTTAATCTCAGACATCTGAGCCCACCAATCCTTCCATGTAGTCAAAGACTGCACCGTCTTTATGGTGACCAATCACCTCATCTGCCACTGCCTTAATCTCATCACGCGCATTTTCCGTAGCAACCGCACGACCCGCGAAGGTCAGCATCTCCATATCATTGAGATTATCACCAAAGGCTACAACATCTGAAGCCTGGCGCCCCAACTCTTGGCAAAGATGGTAGAGACCAAAGCCCTTGTCCACACCTTTTAGGATGATATCCATAGAATCAAAGCCAGTTGTCACAGCTGTCATATCCTCAAAAATCGTGTTGAGGTAGTCACCACGTTCCATGATGGTATCTCCTTGGAACTTAGCAGTTACCTTGAAAATATCATCTGTCACCGCTTCAAGGTCCGTTGCCATAACATTTTCATAGTAACGTTCCATGGCCTTAAGATAGGCTGGATCTGCATCGTTTGGTGCATAGGCACCTCGACGGCCTGACAAGAGAATCCCCTCACAAGTTGGCAAAGCTAGGGTTGTATCTGCAATTTCCAAATAATCCTTAGGGTCTAGCTTGGACTCAAACAAGACTTCACCCTTGTACTGAACCAAGGCCCCATTTTCCGCAATAATCGCAATGCGGTCCACAAACCCATCAAAAAGCTCCTCCAAGGCCAAGAGGGCTCGCCCAGAAGCTACGGTAAAAACATAATCTTTAGCTTCACAAGCATCCAAAAGGTTATCCAAACGTGCTTTGTCATAGGCACCAAGATGGTCTAGAAAGGTACCATCCATATCTGTTGCTAAAATTTTCAAAATAATCTCCCTTCAGGTCGAATATACTTGCCCCTATTGTACCAAAAATAGAAATATAAGTTTGGGAAAAGCCAAAGAAATTAGAGAAAATATGGCATTTCACTTGCAAATTCATCATTTTAGTTGTATCATTACGATAGTACAAAAATAATACTATTATACTTTTAGAAAGGAGTCTCTTATGGCTTGGACATTTGATGAAAAATCGCCAATCTATCTCCAAATCGCCTATCGCGTCAAGCTGAAGATAGCTTCCAAGGAATTGAGTATGGGACAACAACTCCTACCTGTAAGGGAATTTGCTCAGGAAGCCGGGGTCAATCCCAACACCGTACAAAGAGCCTTCCAAGAACTTGAAAAAGAGGGGCTGGTCTATTCTGCCCGTACCTCTGGTCGCTTTGTTACTGAAGATGAAAAACTTATTGATCAAAAACGACATGAGATTGCCCAAAGTCTCATGAAAAACTTTGTCACTGAGATGGCAGCCATTGGTTTTAGCTCACCTGAAATCAAAGCCATCATTACTGACTACATCGAACAAACAGGAAAGGACTTATAGACCGATGACTGATATTGTAACTCTAACAAATCTCACCAAGACCTATAATGGTATTCCAGCCCTTAGAGATGTAACCATGTCCATCCCGTCTGGTAAAATCATTGGTCTCTTAGGACCAAACGGTAGTGGTAAAACAACTCTCATCAAGATTTTGAATGGCCTCCTTCAACCAACTTCTGGTTTAGTAACTATTAATGGATTTCAGCCATCACCTATCACCAAAGCTCAAGTGGCATATCTACCTGATACAACTTATTTAGATGAAAGTAAAACTATCCAATACTACTTGGACTTCTTCCAAGATTTCTATGCTGACTTCCGCTATCCTCTTGCCTTACAACTCTTGCAAGATTTAAAGCTCCAGCCTGATTTGCGCCTTAAAGACCTTTCAAAAGGAAACAAAGAAAAAGTTCAGTTGATTTTGGTTATGAGTCGTGAAGCTAAACTCTATCTCCTTGATGAACCTATCGGTGGGGTCGATCCCGCGTCACGTGACTACATCCTTAAAACCATCATCAACCAATACTCTGAAGATGCTTCTGTTATCATTTCAACCCATTTGATTGCAGACATTGAATCCGTTCTAGATGAAGTTGTCTTCCTAAAATACGGTCAGATTGAACTTCAGGGTGATGCTGATAATATCCGTCAAGCCCATGGCAAATCTATCGACAAACTCTTTAGAGAGATGTTCCACAACTAGGAGGTATGAGCATGTTTTGGAAATTAGTTAAGTATGAATTACAATCGATCCGTAAATGGTATCTCGGCATCTATGGTATTGCCATCCTACTCTCAATCCCCTTGGGTTTAATGCTTCAAAAATTTATTTTTGTAACTGAACAGAGCCACCAAGAACCTAGTCTACTCTTTTTTGCTTTCTTCACACTGATGGTTTTTGCTACCATTATTGTATGGGGAGCCATTTACATAGCAACAATAGTCCTCATTGTCAGACGCTTTGCAAAAACTGTCTTTGGGAGAGAAGGCTATCTAACCAATACACTCCCAGTTTCTGCTCACCAATTAATCTTATCGAAACTCTTGGTAGCCTTTATTTTAGATATCATTTCATCACTCGTTATACTCCTTTCGATTGGAATTATAGCTACTTTCTGCCTTGATATGAAAGATATCCTCCTAGCTACCAGCTACTTTGGCCAGATCCTAAAAGAGATAGGCGCTTTCTACCTCTTCATCCCTTCTACAATCTTGTCAATGATTGCTGGTATCCTTTTCTATTACCTCTGTATTAGTATCGGAAACCTCTTCAATACTAACAAAGTTCTTATGGGGTTTGTCGCCTTTTTCGCCATTCAGGCTATCCTATTCTTTATTGGTTTCTTCTTTGGACTCGGTGCAGCCTTGACTGGAGATGCAACATATACTGCAATTAATAACTCGTCATATATCATTAGTCTAGTTCAGTCTCTCATTCTCATCGCAGCAAGTTACTTTGGTACCTACTATATCATGACCAAACGCTTAAATCTGGACTAAAGAAAAACCGTGTTCCTTTTGGAACACGATTTTTTTGCATTGAAAAGACTTACTTACTTTGTTCTTTACGATAAGTCTCAATTTCTGTCTTGTTACCCCAAACGAAGTGTCCTGGACGTACTTCAACCATTTCTGGTTTATCAACAGAATAGTCGTGTTGGTTTGGATCATAAACCTTCAAGACTTTCTTACGTTCCAAGATTGGATCTGGAATAGGAACAGCAGACAAGAGTGACTTGGTGTAAGGGTGGATAGGATTGTTGTAGAGTTCTTCTGTCTCAGCAACTTCCACGATTGTCCCCTTGTAGATAACAGCGATACGGTCAGAAATGAAACGGACCACTGACAAGTCGTGAGCGATAAAGAGGTAGGTCAATCCCAACTCTTTTTGGAATTTCTTAAGCAGGTTCAAAATTTGGGCACGAACTGACACGTCAAGGGCTGAGATTGGTTCGTCAGCGATGACCAAGTCAGGTTGCATAACCAAGGAACGCGCAATACCGATACGTTGACGTTGTCCCCCAGAAAATTCGTGAGGGTAACGTGTCAAGTGCTCCTCAAGAAGTCCCACTTCTTTGATGATTTTCTTGATTTTAGCTTTACGATCTTCCTCATCCTTATAGAGATGGAAGTTATGCAAGCCCTCAGACAAGATATAATCAACTGTTGCACGTTCATTCAAACTAGCCGCAGGGTCTTGGAAAATCATCTGAATACGACGGATAAGGTCGTTTTTCTCAGAGTGAGATAAGTGCCCATTGATTTTCTTACCGTCAAAAATAATCTCACCATTACTTGTATCATTTAGACCAATAATGGCACGCCCGATAGTGGTTTTACCACTACCAGACTCACCAACGAGGGAAAAGGTTTCACCCTTGTTGATGAAAAAATTAGCATTGTGGACAGCAACGAATTTCTTGCTTCCTTCACCGAAGGAAATCTCCACATCTTTTACTTCAACTAACTTCTCAGGCATTGCCTTCCTCCTCATCTCCTAAATGTGCAAATCCCATATTAGTACGGATTTTTTCATGTAGATTTTGGATAACCTCAGGTTTTTCAACTTTTGGTGCATCCTCATGTAAGAGCCAGGTCTTAGCCCAGTGAGTATCTGAAACTTGGAATTGTGGTGCTTTTTCCTCGAAGTCAATTTGCATGGCATAGTCTGAACGCAAGGCAAAGGCATCTCCAACAACTGGTGTATAAAGTGATGGTGGTGTCCCTGGAATTGAGAAAAGCTCACCCTTATCATCGGCCAACTGTGGCAAGCTTGAAAGCAAGCTCCACGTGTATGGATGACAAGGCTCATAGAAAATTTCCTCAACCGTTGCGTACTCGATGATTTCACCAGCATACATAACAGCAACCTTGTCAGCGATACTTGCTACCACACCAAGGTCATGGGTAATGAAAATCACTGAGAAACCGTACTCCTCTTTGAGTGATTTCAAGAGGTCGATGATTTGAGCTTGAATGGTCACATCGAGGGCAGTTGTTGGTTCGTCACAGATAAGGACATCCGGATGACAAGCCAAGGCAATGGCAATAACGATACGTTGACGCATCCCACCAGAGTATTGGAAAGGATACTCATTGAAACGTTTTTCAGCATCAGGAATACCAACCTTGTCCATGTAATCAATGGCCATTTTTTTAGCTTCTTTAGCTGATTTTCCTTGGTGCTTGACAATGACTTCAACAATTTGGCTACCGATAGTCTTAATTGGGTCAAGACTGGTCATAGGATCTTGGAAGATAGTCGCAATCTTAGCCCCACGAATAGATGCCCAATCTTGGTGACTCTTAAGCTTAGTCAAATCTTGACCGCGATAATCAATCGAACCACTAGCGACACGACCATTTTCTTCAAGCATCCCTGTGAAAGTCTTAGTCAAAACTGATTTACCTGAACCAGACTCACCAACCAAGGCTAAAACTTCACCTTCAACCAAATCAAGGGAAACTCCTCGAATGGCTGTCAAAACACGGTCACGAACGTCAAATTCCACGACGATATCGCGAGCCGATAATATTACATTTTTATTTTCTGTCATATTGGACTCCTATCTATGCGTACGTGGGTCGCTGGCATCCGCCAAGTTTTGACCGACAATAAAGAGAGCAAGGGAAACGAGAATCAAGGTAGTCAATGGAATCCAGAAGAGATAAGCATTGACTGTAACGTTCTGTGCATAGTCTGAAATCAAACGACCAAGACTAGGCGTCGTAACAGGAAGCCCTAAACCAAAGTATGAAAGGAAGGCTTCGTAAGAGATAAATCCTGGCAAGAGCTGACTAGCCATAGTTACGATAACTGACACTAGTTGTGGCATGATGTTTTTAACCACAATCTTAGGGGTTGGTGTTCCCAATGTACGAGAAGCCAAGTTATACTCCAAATCACGGTAACGCATGATTTGAATACGGATAGTATAGGCAATACCAATCCAACCTGTGACAGTCATGGCAAAGATCATATTCCAAAAACCAGCACCCAATGAGTAAGTCAAGACGATAACTACAAGGAGGGCAGGAATATTTGAGATGATGTTGTAGATTTCCATCATAATCATATCGAAGGTCTTAGAAATCCCCCAAACAGCACCTACAAGCAAACCAATAACAACGTTAAGGAAGGTAGCGATAACAGCAATAAGGATAGAATTACGAGCTCCAAACCAAACACTATCAAAGAGGGACTTACCATTACTGTCAGTACCGAACCAGTATTGAGCGTTTGGATGTACATAACGCAAACTGAAATCATTTACTTTTGAGACATCATTGAAGTCAAATTTAGAGAACATTGGATAGATGAAACTCATCAAAACGATGGCAATCAAGATCCCCAACATTACTACTGTTGATTTCTTTTTAAAGAATTGACGCATCACTGATTTCCAGTAAGAATAAGCTGGTGCATCAATTGTTTCAGAGGCAAAATCATCGCGCTTTACAAATTGGAACTTACTTTTATCAATTGAAGCCATTATTTACCTCCTTTAGATGTCAATTTGATACGTGGGTCAATTATAGTCATAAGGATATCACCCACAAGCAATGAGAAGATGGTGAGAGCTGTGAAAATAAATACAAGACCCACAACCATAGCGTTATTTGAAGCACGAACAGAGTCGATCAACATTTTACCCATACCAGGGAAGGCGAAGATTGTTTCTGTTAAGGTTGCCCCTGTGATAACACTAACGATAGATGCTGGGATTCCTGAAACCAAGGAAACCATAGCATTTTTGAAAATGTGTTTATTCGAAATTTCTTGTTCTGACAACCCTTTGGCACGTGCAAAACGAACGAAGTCTTGTGATTGCAAGTCAATCATGTAACGACGAATCCAAATCGCAAGACCTGGTGTTGACAAGAGACCGAGAATAACAGATGGCAAGACGTATGAACGCCAGTCACCTGCACCCAAGATAGGGAAGGAATCTGGAAGACCAATCTCAGAACCAATCAAACGAATGATATAAACCAAGGCGATGGTTGGTAGTGAAAGCAAGAAAGTCAAGACACCTGTTGATACACTATCAAAGAGCGTGTTTTTAAAGCGTGCCATGTATGATCCCAATGGAATTGCCAAAGCATAAGACAAGACCAAACCAATCAAACCTGCAATGGCAGAACTTGTCACCATTGATGGGTATTGGTAGCGACTCTTGGTAGCTGTGTATGGGTCATTTCCATAGTAAGAACGATCTCTCGCATCAGCCTGACTTGGTGATTTATAAGTACGAGAGTAGATATCTACTGAAGATATCTTCTTACCAGTAGGGAAGTTGACCTCAGAACTTTGTGTTTGTCCTTGACCTTGTGTAATAACATCAAGAACACCTTGCTCAGCATAAGTTGGGTAAGATGTACCAAGGTTCATCTTCACGAAGTTTTGGTGAACAAATGGGAACTGACCGTTAAAGTAAAGCAAGTATTTATGCTTAGTCCCTGAACCAACAACTGACCAACCGATAGCTGGGTCATTTTCAATACGGATATAACGCTTCAAGTTTGGATTTGTTTTATCTTTAACCCATCCAGTATTGTCAAATTCAAAGAGGTGCTTATAGAAGCCAAACACACGTTCAAGTACAGGCACATCACGTGTCGCATAGAATTGTTTACTTTGCTTGAACTGATGCAAACGCCAGCCATGTCCTAAACTATCCACATATTTTTGGTAGATAGCCTTATTTTCTTTTGTTGGCTTAGTGGTTACTGACTTATCAAGGGAGCTAGCTTTCTCCTGCAACTCCTTGGTGTCATAGTAATCAATGTAACCCAAGCGTTCATAGATTGTATTTTCATAGTTAGCCTTAGAATCAGCTGTCTTAGCAATCTTGTTGTAGTTAGGGTCCTGTCTGAAAATCAGACGCCTCGGCACCATGGTATAGATAATCGTGTAGGTCAAAGCCGTCACGACAAATATTGACAATAGAGAACGGAGGGTTCTCAATAAAATGTATTTTTTCATGTCTCTTCCTTTAATTCCAAAAGAACTTTCCCAATCTAATGAGAAAGTTCCATCGTCCTTTTATTTAACGTGTTTCTCAAGGTCTTTTTGAGCTTTTTCGTTGGACTTAGACTTTTCTTTAAGCCAGCTTTCACGGGCTTTATCATAGTTTTTCTTAGTGACAACATCTTTTTGAGGTTCAAGGTACTTGAAGTATCTATCAGAACCCTTAGGTCCTACTTGAGAGTAAGCACCTGAGAATGGTGTCAAACGAGCTACCATTGGAGCAGCACCCTTGTTAACCATAAGTGGCATGAAGAGTGAGCTATCTTCCAACCAAGCTTGTGCCTCTGCATAACGTTCATAACGTACGTTGAGGTCGCTTGTTTCTTTAGCTGCATTATCAACCAAAGCATCAAAGTCTTTAAGACCTACTTGAGCTGCTGCTGCATTGTTAGGATCGTCGAATCCCATGTAAGTTTTTGTGTTCTCACTAGCTGTTGTCTTGAAGATATCAAGGAATGTTGATGGGTCTTCGTAGTCAGGTGCCCAAGCAACTGAAATATTGATATCCCAGTCTTCTGCTGCTGCATTAGCTGCATACAAAGTACTGTTAAGAAGATCATCTTGAGACATTTGATGAACGTCTACAACCACATTTTCTTTACCGAGTGTCTTTTCAACAGATTGTTTCAAAGATTGTGCACGTGCTACAGTTGGTTTTGCAGCTTGGTCAACTGGAAGGTCCAAGTGAATTGGGAATTGAACACCTTCACCTTGAAGAGCTTCTTTGGCTTTGGCAAACTCAGTCTTAGCTTTTTCCGCATTGTAGAGACCATCTTGACCATCCGCAAAATTGACACCAGACCATTCATCACCGTAAGTGCTCATCTTGTCCGTCACAAGGTCACCAAAGGTCTTATCACCTGCACTGACAAAATCAGAAGGAACAAAAAGGTTACGAAGAGCTAGAGCTGCACCATCTTTACCATTCATTTGTGATTGATAAGCCGTACGATCAATTGCGAAGTTGATTGATTGACGGAAGTCTTTGTTTAGAAGAGCCTTCTTAGTTGATGTCTTTTCAGCATCCGTCTTCTTGGCTGAGAATTTATAGCTTTGGCGGTCGATATTAACACCAATGGCTGATGTAGACGCACCTGGTGCAGTGTAATAAATGTTATCTTTATATTTCTTCTCTACAGAAGAATAGTTAGAACTCGTTGGGTAGACACGAGCCAAACTATAGGCACCATCCGTGAAACCACGTTCTAGAGCCTCTTGATCCGAACCGTCATAATATGACAATTTGATGGCATCAAAGTGTACATTCTTCTTGTCCCAATAATTTTCATTCTTAGTCAACTCAATAGATGATTTAGCTGTCAAAGATTTGAGAATGAAAGGA
>OLOI01001170.1_pt1 | contig 23328 bp, 22 predicted proteins | sample 1672131 | NCBI WGS metagenome assembly OLOI01 (sample SAMEA3136651, study PRJEB25190) | human gut metagenome
GTGCTTTTTATTACGATTCAACAATTCTTATGCATCATAGAATTCATGAGGAATCAGAGACTACGCACCTGATAAGCGACAACACGAGAGGTCGTGAAGACCTGGAGATGCTAACCAAGTTTTGGCCGTCCTGTGTTGCTCGTTTGATATACAAGGCATACTCGAAAAGCCAGAAGAGTAATGGCTGATTTGGTTGGTAGAGAATTCAATGGAAAACAGCAAATTTAAAACACTTGTAATCATTCCCGCGTATAACGAATCCGAGAATATCGAAGCCGTTGTTTCATGCGTGTCCCGCGCTGGATTTGATTACGTTGTTGTAAACGATGGCTCATCCGATTCGACGGCGGATATTTGCCGTGCAAGGGGCTTTAACTTTCTTGATTTGAAAGAAAACCTCGGAATAGGTGGGGCTATTCAAGCTGGACATAAGTATGCATTGGCAAATGGGTATGATGTTGATATTCAATTTGATGGCGATGGCCAGCATGATGTTGATTGTATTCCCGATTTGCTAAAGCTTATTGAGGATGGGGCTGACTTGGCTGTTGGCTCACGTTTTCTTGAACCGAGCGAAGGATTTAAGTCTACTTTTATGAGACGGGTTGGAATTAAATGGTTGAGCACCGTAATCAATCTTGTTTCTGGTTTGCGGGTAACTGATCCCACATCGGGGTTCAGGGCAACAGGGCATAGGGCACTCGAAGCTTTTTCCGATGACTATCCAGCTGATTATCCAGAGCCGGAGTCGATTGTGGCGGCAAAAAAGAAGGGGATGTCTGTTGTGGAGACTCAGGTAACCATGCATGAGCGCCAGGGTGGTCAATCTTCGATAGGGGTAATTTCGAGCGTTTACTATATGATTAAGGTTACTTTTGCGGTTGTTCTTGTTGGCCTAGGCCGAGAAAAGAGGGCGTGATTATTTTGTCTTTTATTCGAATCGGCCTAATAATCGTCAGCCTGTTTTTTATTGCCGTAATTGTTCGATTGGTCAAGCGCAAACACTTGTCAATGAAGTACTCGTTTCTGTGGCTGATTTTGCTGCTTGTAATACTTTTGTGCGCATTGCTTCCTGTGGTTCCGTACAAACTGTCTGACTTGCTGGGCTTTGGAATGCCGGCAAACTTCATCTTCCTGGTGGCGATTTTCTTTTTGCTTGCTATCGCTCTCTCGCTTAGCATCATTGTTAGTAAACAACAGAGGAAGGTAACGACTCTTGTTCAGGAGCTTGCCATACTTAGTAATCGCGTGGATAAGTTGTCGATGAATTTAAAGAAGTAGTTAACGATTTGGGGAGCAATTAATGAAGGGCATAATCCTTGCGGGCGGTAGCGGAACGCGCCTGTACCCTCTCACTTCGGTTACCAGTAAGCAGCTGCTGCCGGTGTACGACAAGCCAATGATCTACTATCCGCTGTCTGTGCTGATGATGGCGGGTATCAAAGACATTTTGATTATTTCCACGCCTACTGATCTACCCAACTTTCAGCGCCTGCTGGGCGATGGCTCCCAGTTTGGCGTGTCGCTTTCCTACGCGGAGCAGCCTTCGCCCGATGGCTTGGCGCAGGCGTTCATTATCGGCGAGGAATTTATTGCCGGCGAACCTTGCGCACTGGTTTTGGGCGATAACATCTTCTATGGCAACGGCCTTAGCCGCCACTTGCGCAAGGCGGTTCAAGATGCTGAGACAAATGGCGGCGCTACTGTGTTCGGCTACCACGTAGACGATCCCGAGCGCTTTGGCGTGGTGGAATTCGATGCGGACTACAACGCTGTTTCCATCGAGGAAAAGCCCGAGCACCCCAAGTCAAATTACGCCGTTACGGGCCTGTACTTCTACGACTCCCGTGTGTGCGAGCTTGCCAAGCAGGTTAAGCCTTCCGCCCGCGGCGAGCTGGAAATTACGACGCTGAACCAGATGTATCTAGAGGACGGCACCCTTTCCGTTGTCACTCTGGGCCGCGGCTATGCATGGCTCGACACCGGCACCATGGAAAGCCTCTACGAAGCGGGCGAATTTGTGCGCGCTGTTGAGCGTAGCCAGGATTTGCCCGTGTGCGTTCCCGAGGAAATTGCTTTCGAGAATGGCTGGATTGGCCGTGAAGAGCTTGTGGTTGCTGCGGATCGCTACGGCAAGAGCGTTTACGGTCAGCACCTGAAGCGCGTGGCCGAGGGCAAGATTGCCACGAAGGAGGACTAGGGGATGGCGGACTTCCAACCCAAGAACATCATCGTTACGGGTGGCTGCGGGTTCATCGGTAGCAACTTCGTGCATTACGTGGTAAACAACCACCCTGATGTGCACGTTACCGTGCTGGACAAGCTTACCTATGCCGGCAACCGTGAAAATATTGCCGGTCTGCCCGCCGACAGGGTAGAGCTGGTAGTGGGCGACATCTGCGATGCGGATCTGCTGGAGCGCATCGTGCCTGGCTGCGACGCCATTGTGCATTATGCCGCCGAAAGCCACAACGACAATTCCATCGCCGACCCCGAGCCATTCCTGCGCACCAACGTGGAGGGCACCTACTGCCTTCTTGAGGCATGTCGCAAGCACGACGTGCGTTACCACCACGTAAGCACCGACGAAGTGTACGGCGACCTTGCATTGGACGATCCTGCCCGTTTTACTGAGGAAACGCCTTACAAGCCCAGCTCTCCGTATAGCTCCACTAAAGCTGCTAGTGACATGTTGGTGCGTGCGTGGACGCGAACCTATGGTCTGCGTACTACCATATCCAACTGCTCTAACAACTACGGCCCCTTCCAGCATGTGGAGAAGTTCATTCCTCGCCAAATCACCAACATTCTGTGCGGCATCAAGCCAAAGCTGTATGGCGATGGCCTGAACGTGCGCGACTGGATCCATACCGAGGATCACTCTTCCGCCGTATGGACTATCTTGACTAAGGGCCGCTACGGCGAGACATACCTTATCGGCGCCGACGGCGAAAAGAACAATATTGACGTTCTGCATGCCATCCTCGAGAGTATGGGCAAGGCCGCCGACAATTTTGATTGGGTACGCGACCGTCCCGGTCACGACCGCCGCTACGCCATCGATTCTACGAAGCTGCGTACGGAGCTGGGCTGGGAGCCAAAGCACACCGACTTCGCCGAGGGCCTCAAGGCTACCATCGAGTGGTACCGAGACAACGAGCAGTGGTGGCGACCTGCCAAGGAATCTACCGAGGCAAAGTACAAGGCGCAGGGCCAGTAGGGAGTTGGAAATGTCTTTTGAGTTCGAGAAGCCGTTGAGGACAGAACGCACGAATATCCCCGGCATGCTGGTGTTTGATCTGGCCGTACACGGCGATTCCCGCGGATGGTTCAAGGAAAACTGGCAGCGAGCGAAGCAGGTTGACCTTGGTCTGCCCGATTTGGGGCCTGTGCAGAATAACATCTCCTTCAATGCTGAACGTGGCGTAACGCGTGGCATTCATGCTGAACCTTGGGACAAGTACATTTCCGTGGCTACCGGCAGCGTATTTGGCGCTTGGGTGGATTTGCGTCCCGGGAAGAGCTTTGGCCAGGTGTATACCTGTGTTATCGATCCCTCGAAGGCGATCTATGTGCCTCGTGGAGTGGGCAATTCCTTCCAGGCGCTGGAGGATGGTACGGCATATACCTATCTGGTGAATGCCCATTGGTCCGCCGATCTGAAGAAAACCTACACGTTTGTGAACTTGGCAGATCCCGATCTGAACATTGAGTGGCCTATCCCGCTTGAGCAGTGCGAGCTTTCCGAAGCTGATAAGGCTCACCCTATGTTGAAGGACGCACTGCCAATGGCGCCCAAGCGCACGTTGGTTACTGGTTGCAATGGCCAGTTGGGCCGCGCGGTGCGCGCGTTGGCCGAAGAGCGAGGTTTGGCCGAATGGTTCGACTATTGCGACATCGACACGTTCGACCTTTCCGACCCTGCGGCTTACCAGGGCATTGACTGGAGCCTGTACGGATCTGTTATTAACTGCGGGGCGTATACCGCTGTTGACAAAGCGGAAACGCCCGAAGGCCGCGTAATTTGCTGGAAGGCTAACGCAACCGGCCCTGCGCTTATGGCGCGCGTTTGTGCAGAACATGGCATCACACTGGTTCATGTGTCGTCCGACTATGTGTTCGACGGCACTTGCGAACTCCATCCCGAAGACGAGCCTTTTGCCCCGATGGGCGTATACGGTCAGTCGAAGGCCGCAGGCGATCTTGCCGTTGGCGGGTGCCCTAAGCACTACATTGCTCGTTCTAGCTGGGTGATTGGGGATGGCCATAACTTCGTGAAGACGATGATGGGTCTTTCGAACCGCGTTGCCGCCGGCGAGATTCCGCAGGTTACGGTAGTGGACGACCAGATGGGCCGCCTTTCCTTCACGCGCGATATGGCCGAGGGCATCTTCTGGCTGCTGGGCTACCGTGAGGGCGATATGGAGCCCAGCGAACCTGCACCGTACGGCATCTACAACCTTACCGGTTCGGGTGAGCCCAAGAGCTGGGCACAGGTTGCAAAGCGTGTGTTCGATCTTGTTAACGGGAACGCCGATAAAGTGGTGCCTGTTACTACGGCTGATTACTGGGCCAGCGTCGCGGGTCCTGTATCTCCTCGCCCTGAGCATTCGGCGATGGATCTGTCCAAGATCCGAGCAGCTGGCTTCAATCCGCCCGATTGGGAGCGGAGGCTAGTAGAGTATGTGGGTAGAGAAAGTATTGCGTAATAATTTTTTCCCAGGTGTTGCAACTGGGCATTTTAGCTAAAAATTGTTCCTTGTTGTTCGTTTGAACGCTGGACTGGTTTGACGTCTCTGCTCTTCCTGTGGTTTAATTGCTGGTTATTTAGGGGATATTGTGTGGACTGAATTTTTCTTTTCTGCGGCGGTGCTAATTGTATTTTTGTTTTTGCCAGGAGCTTTGATTGTCTATTCAATTAAACGGTCCTTTATCGCAAGCGTTGGGTTTGCTCCTATAATTGGTGTTTTCTTTTATTCGGTCGCTGCGGTTGTATACTCAGTCTTCAATATTTCCTGCTCATGGCTCTCTTTATTTCTTCCCTATTTAGCCATCTCTATTATTGCTAGCATGCTCGCAAGGCGCTTCAGGGAAAACAGTGTTCGGACAATTACTCCTAAAGATGAGCTTCTGCTGATTGCGACCTATGCTGTTGTCGGAATTGTTGTGTTGGGATTCTTCTTCGTGAGGAACCTTGATGGTGCTGACTCCTTCTTCCAGGCATCCGATAATGGATTTCATTTATCGGTAGTTCGTACGTTTGTCGATAGTGGGACTTATTCTTCTTTTCGGGCGGGATATGGAGAGGGAATAGCGTCCCCCTTTGCTTCGGATTCGTCTTTTTATCCAGCAGCATGGCATTGTTTGGTTGCGATGGCTGTAACTGCTACGGCAGCACCTATTACAGTCGCAGTTAACGCTCTGAATTTTGTTTCTTCGGCTTTGATCTTTCCTTTGGCTGTGTGTTTTGCGATGCATCGCTTGTTTGGAAAAGAGAAAAAGCTTCTTTATGCCGGTGCACTATTAGCACTATCGGTAGCACCTTTTCCTTGGGGGTTCTTGACGTTTGGGCCGCTGTATCCGAATTTGTTATCAATGTCTATGTTCCCTGCAGCACTCATAGCATCGCTTCGGTTTGTTTCATTAGGAATCAAGGTGAAAGAACGTTTACTCCGTTTTGGCGTGGTTTTGCTGTGTACCGTTGCCCTTCTTTTTTCTCAGCCAAATAGCATTTTTGCCGAACTTATTTTTGTAATTTCTTATTTTGTTTGTGAGTGTTTTTTCGCGGCTCGTTCAAAAGAGGGCCATGCAGGATGGAAGTCCCTTTCCGTCCTTTTGTTGCTAGCGTTTGCAGTAGTTGTCGTTTGGCTTGGGCTATATAGCCTCCCTGTTTCAATGATGAGAAACACAGTTGAGTTTAACTGGCCCGCGACGGTCGGAAAATGGCAGGCGATAGTCGACTGTGCCTTGCTTTCGTTTAACGCTGGTGCTGCCCAACCTTGGCTTGCTGTGCTGGTTTTCGTCGGTGGTTTAAGGGCTTTGTCGTCTCGGAGAACTGCTTGGCTGGCTTTTTCATATATTGTTTCGTGCCTCAGCTATATCTCTTCTGTATCGACCGAGGGGCTGATAAAGCATGTTCTTTCGGGGTTTTGGTACACCGATCCTTATAGGCTTGCAGCTATTGCCTCAGTTGCATCTATTCCCCTGGCGTTACTCGGCCTTAAATGGGCTTTTGCTGTCCTGGATACGATTGCCGAAAAATACAAAGGCAATCGCCAAATTGCAGTTGGGAGTAAGCTAAGCAGTGGCACGCTTATTGTGCTTTTCGTACTGTGTTTATATGGGCCGAATTTTGTATTTGAAGGTTGCGGAAATGTCGTGACTGCATTTGGCAACATCTCCCAAAAAATTGAGCGTCAAAACAATGCCTATGCAGACAATGTTTTGACGCACGATGAAAAAGAGTTCGCCAAGGAGGCTTTACAAAAGGTGCCTGAAGATGAGTTGATCCTGAATGAGCCAAATGACGGGAGCGAATTCCTGTATGCCTTGTACGATGCAAAGAACCTTTTTTATAGGCAGTTTGCGCTCCCATCGACGGGAGAATCGACCGATAGCGCGCTAGTTCGTCAGTCTCTTGATGAGGTTGCGTCTAATCCTGAAGTTGCTAAAGCTGTGAGACAAATCGGCGCAAAATATGTTCTCCTCCTTGACCAAGGAGGAGATCCCTCAAAGCGCATTTCCTTCTGGTCGTATTACCCCGATCAATGGCAGGGTTTTAATCGCATAACTGATGAGACGCCTGGTTTTGAGATAGTGATGGCTGATGGAGATATGAGACTCTACAAGATAATTCAATAGTGCATGTTTTATCGATCGAAAAAATCTATTTTGCTATTGCGTTAAATCAGAGAAGGATACGAATGTCTCAAGAGAAATACAGAGAGTGCGATCTTCCGAAAGTTTCAGTAATTGTGCCCGTATACAATGTTGCTCCATATCTGGAAGAGTGTCTTTCATCGCTTGCTCGTCAGTCGCTGCATCGAATTGAGATAATATGTATCGATGATGGATCTACTGATGATTCTCCGGCTATTTTGTCGAGCTATTCCGAATCGGACGATCGTTTCAGAATCATTCGCCAGGTGAACTCTGGTGTTTCTGCCGCAAGGAACAAAGGACTGTCCATTGCAGTAGGAGATTATGTCCTATTTGTCGATTCAGATGATTATATTCGTGAAGACGCTTGCGAGAAACTTCTTGCATTTTCTCAGGAGAATGATCTTGATATCGTCGTGTTTGGTGGTAAGACCTTTCCTACTGTTCAATGGGCCGATGACAGCTTTGCCCAAAATGATGTGATATATGCTAAGAATGCGATTCGCGCGTTGTTTGATGAGCCTGGTTCGCGACCTTTAATGTGCAATAAGATGTTCCGTAGGAACTTTCTTGAAGCCAATCACTGCATGCTTGATTCGACCCTTAAACTGGGAGAGGACCATGCATTTCAGTTTGATGTATTTCCGTATGCGAAAAAAATCGGCTACTTGAAGGACAGGCTTTATTTTTACAGGACAAGGGATGCTTCGGCTGTAAATGCGTCTATAGAAGACTATTTCGGTCGAATAATGAAGCATGTGCTTGTTGTTGAATCGGTGTTTTCCTCCTGGAAGGAAAAAGGGCTTTTCTCCAAGTATGAAAGTGATTTGTGCATTTGGTCCACGAACTTTCTTTATCAAGATGCGCAATATCTCTACCCAGGTGAACTTGGTCGGTTTTCTCAAAAATATTATGAGTTAATTAGCTCTTATCATCTTGAGGGGACGCTAGCGCGAATTCCCGATTATGTTAGAGAAAAGGCAATATGGATGCTTGGGTCCGACCGCGGAAAAACAGTAGAAGGCGTCGAAGATGCTCTTGATCTAATAGTTCTGGTGAATAGTGATCCCTCTGATCTACGGGGGCTTGTTGATTCTTTGATGCATTCTCCTGACAGGGGGTTTTCGTTAAAGTTGGTTTGTCAGGAGGGCAACAGCATCGGAAGCGCTTTCCCTGTTCCTATTGATGGGGAGCAAGTCTGCTTGTATCCATCGGTGGAAGCTGCTCTCGAGTCCTGCCAGTCGCTTTATGTTAGCTTCGTTTCTCCGGCTTGCCGATATACGAAAGGCTTTCTCGGTAAGGTTCTCGATTCAATAAATGTTTATTCTGAGCCTGGTCCTTCTGCTTCATTGGGTCTTCCAGATGTGATTTCGTTTGCAGATGAGGACGGGCTGCTGGGCGTTTCAGACTTACTGTCTGTCTCTAAGCCATCGACTGAATGCGCATTGGCTGATAGATACCTTATTGAACCGGCATCGCTTCAGGGAGGCTGGTATTTGGCGGCTTCTCCTGTTCCTTGGAATAAGCTGTTTTTGAGAGATAAATTCGTTTCCTTCTACCAGGCAAATAAAGAGGGGAAACGGAACCTTCCGCTTCAGGCGTGTATATTTGGATTTCAGGTGCAATGCAACTCGATTCTTCATCTTTTTGACTTTGACGCACTAGCGGTTGATAGTTCTTCATTCAGGACAGATATTTCAAAGGTCGATTTTGTGGGAAGAGGCCTTGGTCTTGGCAATTGGATGGGTATTTGCGAAAAAGATGCGTTGCAGATGGCTTTATCCTTTTGTGCGATCAATTTGGATCTAAGCATTTCTTGCGCTAACTTCTGCGAACTGTTCGATGCAATTTCGGGTTTACTTAAAGAGTTTGAAGAGCAGAGACCCCAGGCTATTGATGAATTGCGGTCCACTTGTCTTGACAGAAGGGTTCTGCTTTTGATGTCAGGGGAAAGCTCGGAAGAATACCGCAAAGAAAGAATGATGTCTTTGCTGTCTTCTCTTCAGGCCCGTGGCAAGAAAGACTCCGATTTGCTGGAGGCGCAGCGCCGTTTGATTGCCGAGTTAAACGAAAGGCTAAATGCCCTGAATTCTTCTGTTAGCTTTAGGGTCGGTCGTAAATTTACGGCTGTTCCGCGTAAAATTGCATCAGTCTTCAAATTACGATAACGAGGTTCCTATGTTCATCAACAAGCGATTTGACCAAGACCGTCCCTATGTTTCTGTTGTTGTTCCTGTTTACAACGTACAGGAATTCCTTCCCGAGTGCCTCGATAGTCTTGTCTCTCAGTCCTTGAGGAACATGGAAATCATTTGCGTGAATGATGGATCAACAGACGACTCTCTTTCTATTTTGCGCAGCTATGAAGAGAAAGACCCGAGGGTGAAGGTCCTCACTAAAGAGAATCGTGGCTATGGGCATACGATGAATCTTGGTTTCTCTGCAGCTAAAGGTGAATATATCGGTATATGCGAGTCAGATGATTTTGCTGATAAGCATATGTACGAAGATATGTATCGTTTTGCTAAAAAGAAAAAGCTCGATTTACTAAAAGCGAACTATTACGAGCATTCTGAAACAGGAGACGCCCTTCAGCGTCCCTTTGACGAATTCAGGTATCGAGAGGTTTTTGACCCTAGGGCTTACCAAGGGCCTTTAACTGCGTTGCCTGTTATTTGGTCTGCGCTTTATAAGAGAGATCTGATTGTGAACAACGGGATTCGTTTCAATGAAACTCCTGGTGCGTCATATCAGGATACATCATTTGTTCATCAAGTTTGGATGGCTGCAAGACGTGTTGCCATCCTTGAAAAGGGCTATTTGCACTACCGTGTTGACAATGCAAATTCATCCGTTAAATCTTCCGCGAAGGTTTTTGCGGTTTGCGATGAATACGCATTGAGCGAATCATTCATGAGAAGAGATCCAGAGCGAGTGGCTGCTTTTGCTCCTATTCTTAATCTGCTTAAGCTAGGGACATACCGCTGGAATTTCAACAGAATTACCGATGAGAGTCGTCCTGCTTTTGTTAAGAAGATGTCCGAAGAGTTCTCTCGAGCAGAGAAGGAAGGGTCTTTGGATCGGACAATGTTTTGCGATCGAGATTGGGAGCAGATCAGGCTTTTGATCGACGATCCGGATAAGTTCGTTGAGGCGTATCAGGCCGGGATGTGACTGTGAGATCGGGGCTATTACGCTGTGAGTATCTTAAGGCATGCTCCGATTTGGCGTTGCTGAAGGGTTGAGCGGCAAAGTTCTTACGGAACGAGCAATCGATGCTCCGTTTCTTCGGTCTAATATTCTCTTTTTTGAAGCATATTGGTTGCAATGTTTTTTGGCCTGTCGAGTGGGTAAGGTTTACTTTATTTTTTTTCGGATATGGGTAAGCCTGTTTTTGGGTGAATGTAGGAAGAGGAAGCATGTATATCATTTGGGATAATTCCAATATTCATTTTGCAGGATTGAATCAGGTTCTGCCAGCTAAAGAGCCTGAGGTTGACTACAAGTCGTACCGTACGTATTTCAAGGGCTTGCTCGATTTGGTTGCAAACAAAAGGAATGTTGATAAGATCTTTTTCGCTGGAAGCGAGCCTCCCTCGAAAGATAAGCTTTGGTCAGCCGTAAAAAAGCTGGGCGCGACAGTTCAGGTTATTCCGTGATGCTTGTTTGGTGGAGAGCAAAACACAACTGATCATTTGCTTGAACTCGAAATTTTGCGATTGGGATACGACTCGGCTCCCAGCACAATAGCCCTATTAACGGGGGATGGCGCTGGATGGAACGAAGGAAAAGGCTTTCTTGCCGACTCGAAGAGGTTGGTTGAAAGAGGCTGGAATCTCGAAGTCTACTCTTGGGACGTTGCCTGCAATTCAGGACTGAAGAGTTACGCGCTTGAGAAAGGAAAATACATTCCGCTTGAAAGCTACTACGACTATGTGACCTATATTGCGGGTGGTCGTAAGGCAAAGCCGTTGTTGTCTTAAAAGTTAGGAGTGCGGGCGAGTATTGGAGGGGTGCAGTCGTGCCTTGTAGACGACCCGAGAAATGACCGGTGCCTTTCTCCTTTTTCTTCTGCGTACTCATTCTAGGTTAACATCGCTTATTTGTTAGAGATTTCTATTCGGAAGAGTCATCGGTTGTGAATAGCTCTTCCTGGGGATTTTGCGGTAAAAAGAAATGTTTCAGAAAAGGCTTGCGAATAATGGAGGAGGCGCGGGATTTGAACCCTGGACCATATTCCACTCTGCATTGGCTGTCTTTCGGGTCGGGCGCCTCCAATATGGCCCATTACCTCCACCGTCTTGCTTGTTAGCTTCATAAGAACCTCCTTAAATAGGCGAAAATCAAAGTGTGAAATGTTAATAGCCCAAGATAAGCTCATATCCACCAATGACAGGTCTAGTCCAAAAGGTAAGCTCGCTCCTATGAAAACAGCAAACACAAAGAGCAGTAAATTGATGTTTTCATATTAATCGGATTACAGCGTCTACGTCAAAGCCGTGCTCGCAGATTTTTATGCAAATGTCAGATCTAGGTTTTTAGGATGCGAATGTCTGCTGGGATCCATGAACCAAGCTTTTCGCCTAGACCCCTTCTTGGAGTGCCTTAAAAGAAGAATGAATCGGGGGTGCGGATGTTTTTCTGGGCCGCCTACGAGGCGTAGCCTTGGAATGGGTTGCTTAAATTGGACGTTTATACAAGAATCTCTAGGTATATTTCCACTCGCAATCGTCTGGGGAGTCCAGGTGCGAATGCCGCCTGAGGGTTGTGTCACAAAAAGTGTGTTTCATTGTCTGAGCTCGGTGGATTGCTTTTCGATAAGCGGGTATCTTTCCGTCAGCGCTATAATTTCTGAAACAATCATCGGGGGAGAGGCGCATGCTCACAATTCATTTTGGTGATATGGACGGGGTTGTTTACAATACCTCGGTCTATTTCAACAATGCCTATTCTGGCGAGTGGTTTAGCGACCCTTTTGCCCAGAAGATGATTGCCTCTATCGATAAGGGGACTGTGCTGGGCCCTAACGCCATCGAAACAAAGATACTGGGTGTTATCCTCCCGAAAAGCTCTCTAGTGGCCTGAAAACGCTTTTGTTGATGTATTTTCTCCCAGAACGCGTCTATAACGCTTCTAACTGCGGCGACAATTGTGCTCGTTGGATTTTTGCTATTGCGAAAAAGCGGGACATCGCAATCAACCTGTACCACCTTATGGACTTCGGTGGCAGGCGCTTTACTGCGACAATTGCCAATACGGGCGAAATTATTCACTCCATGGATGAGCTAGTGCTCGTTGGTGCCAAATGCCTCAGGGGTGCCTCGTTGTGAGAGGCGAACATCAGGCTGTTGTGCGCAACAACAAGGTTCAGATTAAACTCAATATTCGACGCAACCTAACCATTCTTCAGGGCAATAGTGTGACAAGTTGAACCCGCTACTTGAGCCAGTTGTTGGGTTTGGGCAGCTAGGGTCCTGGTAGCGGCAAAGCTGTGAATCACGATGCAACCCGAGGAACTACTGGGCGTCTAATCGCCCTTGCTTTCTTCCTTGTGTTGTTTATACTTCACTTATAAATGAAGTGAAAGGATGCTGATGGATGGTGGTTATAAATTAATACGCCATATGATTGATGACGAGCATTCCTTTTGGGAGCTGTCGACGATTGGAGACGCTCCGTCCGCCTTTGAAAAGCTGGTCTTAAGTAAGAAGGATCGTGCCGTTGCCGTTAATCTGGCCAATCAGATAAAGAGGATTCACGACTATGGCATTGAGGTGTCCTGCAAAACATGCAAACTTAGAAAGATCAATCGGGTTCCGGGGTTGTATGAAGTCAAAGGTTATTCTGGCGTGAAACGCGAGATGGTATATATCCTGTGCAGAAAGCCTCCTGAACACACAACCCAATATGACACTAGAAACTATCGCCCAGTTCGAACTTGCTTTGGACGTGAATGTGTCCTTTGAGCTTGAGAGCGCTAATGCTTGTAGTTCCGAGATTACAACAGTGATTAGCGATTTCGGCTTTGGCGACTTTGCTTCTTCGGTGCCGATGGTGGAATTTAGCGGGGAAACCTCAACGGCGTTTTCCGGGGTAAAAAACATTAACCTGTCTGGCAAATTGGAGGTTGCAGCCGCATGAGCATGAGAATATCCCCTATTCAATATGGGGAATCAAGAGTGATTCGCTTCCTGTTCGATACGGAGCGAGCGACCGAGCGCAATCTTAGCAATGGGGAACTTGTTGCGGGAGAGAGTCAGCTAACTGCTCGTGTGAGTAACTCATTCGGTAAACAGGATGGCTTGGTGGTATGCGATTGTTCCATTGATTTAACGTGGACGATAACGACATCTGAGGAAGATACTGAACCTGATGTTCGCATTGAATGTAAAATGGGCGGACTTGTTGTTTGCCCTGAAACTGCAGCAGAGGAAAACGCAATCCGTGATGCGTTGGCGATGAATGGCGTTACATTCGTTTGGGGCAAGATTCGAGATATGATAGAGACTTCGTCTCGCTATTCGTCAACGGGGCTTCTAGTCCTTCCTGCCATTGATCCGGGAAGCGTTCTCGAAGGCATGGAAAAGGACAGCTAAACGTATTCATGTTAGACGGGAAAGCGAATCGCTTTCCCGTTTTAGTTCATCCCCAGCACTTTTCCTGCAACGGCTTTCGCTCCGTACTTCTCCAAGAACCAGCCTGCTCGTAGGCGTATTGCTCGGGCATTGCTTACGGGGTTCCCGCTCAGGGCAACTTCCAGCAACTTGCGATCGTGCTTCTTCAGCTGCAATGCACTGGTGCTTTCGTTACCCCAGAACTCGCGGAAAATACGGGCGTATTCGGGCAACAGCTCACCACGCGCACCTTCTGGCAAGCAGAACAGTCCATACAGCACGAACTCAATGGACCAGCTTACAATCTCGGAACTGTATTTCTCTAAGCCAAAGCGCTTTTTCCAGGCGCTGAAAATGCGCTGGGTCATGGGCAAGTGCTTGCGGTTCTTTGCTTCCAAGTCGTCATTGGTTTTCGACGTAAGCGACCCTTCGCGCTCAATGCGATACTCGTACAGCTTGTCGCTTATCAGCGCCGTTTTCCTTGAATTGGGGTAGATGTCGAAGAAAAACACCTGGTCTTCACCAAAGGGCAGCGCCTCTTCGAAGCGAATGCCGCATTCGTCCAGGAACGCTTTGCGGCAAGCGGTGCGAATGTAAGGGGCGCTTTGTTCTTCGAACATCAAGGCGGGCTGGAAGCCGTCATACACAACATCTCGTGGGCTAAGCTTCAGCGTAATCCAGGGGGTTGCGGCTTCTGCGGGGTTGCAATAACCGCCAAAGGTAACCACGTCGGCATCGGTTTCGGCAAATGCTTCGGCAATACGTTGGCAGGCATTGGGCGCGAAGCGGTCGTCCGCATCAAGGAAGCCAATGTAGGTTCCGCATGCCGCATTGATTCCCGCATTACGCGCAGAGGAAAGGCCGCCGTTTGGCTTATCCACGATAACGATTCGCGCATCTTCCTTCTGGCGCTTTGCCAGGATTTCGCGTGAGCCGTCGGGGCTGCCATCGTTTACGCAAACCATTTCGATATCGTCGAAGGTCTGCGCTTGCAGTGAATCCAAGCATGCATTCAGATAGTCTTCCACGTTGTACACGGGAACAATAACTGAAAGGGTAGGGTGCTGCGGGGCGCCATTCGCGCGCGTTACTGTTGGGGCGGTGGTGACAGGTTTCGCCATGTCAGCCATCGAGCCTGGCGCCGTTTCGTTGTGGTTCGCTTTGCTCGCCATGGGCTATTTCGCCACCTTGTTCTTCAGCAGCTTCGCAATAAGCGGCAGGCCGCCAATGCGGTAGTAGTGCTTGAAGGTGTTCAGTTTGCCAGGCGCTGCGTATTCGGTGCGGCATTTTGCAAATGTTTCAGGCTCTTTGATTAGCGCGCGAAGGTCGGCTTCGGCCCAAGGCTCAAACAACGCCAGGTCAACGCGGCCGGCGTCCAGATCTGCCTTCAGCTCCTGTGCGGCGCGCTTCAAGAACTCGGCGCGCAGCTCAGTGGAAAGGCGATCGTAGTTCCATAGATAGCTGCTGAATTTCATGCGCTCCAGCACGCCTTGTAGATGTTGCTTCTTTTCCGGGCGCGCATCAAGCCAGCGCTGCATTTCGGCGTACTCGTCGCACACGCAATACACCTTGCTGGGGGAATTTACCGATGAAGCTTCGTTGTCTTGGCGGTACTTCAAAATTTGAGTAGAGCTAAACGCAGCGCGTTCGGCGGCTGCCCATACCTTAAAGGCAAAGCCAGCATCCTGATACGAAGCTCCTGGCGTCTCAAGGAAGCGAATGTCATTTTCCTGTAGGAAGGCGCGGTTGTACATACCCGACCAAATTGATGGCTTTGCATAGAAAGGCTCAAATTCTTCCTGGGGGTTAACCGGCTTGTCGCAGAGCCCTTCGCTAATTACATGGCAGGGCTCCAGCTTTTCGTTCTGGCTCCAGTAGAACCAGAAGTCAGCCTTTACCGCCTGTGCGTTGTGCGTGGTTGCCAGGTTGTACAGCACCTCCAACGCGTCGGGCGTGAACGCATCGTCCGATTCCAAGATGGCTACGTATTTGCCCGTTGCCGCATCAAGCCCTTGGTTCATGGATGCTCCATAGCCGGAATTGGCCTTGTCAATCACGCGAAAGCGGCCGTCTGCATCAAGGTATTCCTGCACAATGGCGCGGGAGCTGTCGGTGCTACCGTCGTTAATGCAGATTGCCTCGAAATCGGTGAAGCTTTGGGCCAGCACGGAATCTAGGCATTCGCGCAGGTATTTCTCCACGTTGTAAATGGGTATAAGCAAGCTAATTGCGGGCACGGCGGATCCTTTCGCTATTGCTGCGCAGCGTGCGTTTTTGTTCAACATTTCTATGATAAAGGTTATGGCTCGGGTTGCCTGTTCCGCCGGTGCGTCTCTGGCAAAAAGAGATAAAAATGGGCTGGGGCTAATGGGCCCCATGTGCCGGTGGCTTGTTTGACGAATGCTGTTTCCCATGTTGCTGTTAAACGCTTTGTTGGTAACAGGATCTGAAACTCGAGGCGAATAACCTTGAGGGGGAGTAGACTTTCCGTGGTGGGAAAAGGGACAGGTACCAGGTTCTCGCTGAAAGCATCGGGAGGTTATCTTGGGGTTAGAAAGTGAATCAACGGCAGAGAAAACGGGGTTTTCCAAGGTGAAGCTCTGGTTTACTCGCAACGCAAAATTGCTGGTGGTGTGCTTTGCGGTGGGCATGATATGCCATGCGCAGATGTACCTGAACGGCCTTTCGAACCCCGATGCGGTTGTTTCTTTGAGCAACCCCAATGGATACGGAAGCTTTATTCCGCATGCTTGGGATATTAGCTTGGGGCGTTGGGGCTTGCTGTTTGCTGCCTGCGCTAAGTTTGGGCTGTGCTCGCCTATTCTTACCTCCGCAATCACCATTGCCCTGTTTACGCTGGGCATCGTTGTGCTGATAGACAAGCTTGGCATCAGGAACGCTTGCCTGCAGTATGCTTCCTCGATTCTGTTCATCGCTTCGCCCTTCGTTTCCTGCTGCATCACGTACTACTACTGCTCGAATTCGTACGCGCTCTCTTTTTTGTGTGCGGTGCTGGCCGCATGCCTGATCGGGCGCGTTGGGGCTGTTGGCAAGCCGGTTGCCCTTGTTGGGGCGGTTGCGTTGTTGGCGTTTTCGCTCGGTTGCTATCAAGCGAGCCTGGGCGTGTTTTGCGTTGCGGTGCTGTTGGTAATGATTCGCTCGCTTATGGGCGGCGGCTCTGAATCGCTGACGTCGCCGGCATGCGATGCTCGTGGCGAAGCTCAGAACCCCTACCGTGAAGAAGGCTGCAGCGCCGATTCGCTCAGCGCCAAGCAGCTTGCGGTGTTCTTCGGTGTTGCCATTGCGGTGTGCGCGGCTGGTGCCGTACTGTACTACGCGCTTACCGAGATTTCGCTGTTTGTGCTGGGCGTTGGCCTTTCCGCTTATGGCGGAGCCTCCTCGGTTGGCGTTGGCAGTATTCTGGGCTCTTTGACGTCGTCTGTCCCCAGTGCTTACGTTGCCTTTTCTGACGGCTTGTTCAGCCACGGCATTTCCGGGAACCATTTTGGCTGGGTGTACGTGGCGGCTGTTGGCATGATTATTGCGGCGGTTGCGTTTGTCCGTCTTGCTGCGATCAGCGGCGTGAAGCGTTTGGGGGCGAGCGCTATGGCGCTGCTTTGCGTTGTGCTTATCCCCTTTGCCGCCAACGTTATCCTGGTTATCGTTCCTAGCTACGGATATCCAACCCTGCTTATGCTGGGCGGTTTTATGGCTTCTTTTCTGCTTCTGCCCCTGTTGGTGCAGCTTTTGCTCGATTCGCCCGACCGAGGCAATGTGCGCCTGCACATGCCCGCGAAGGCAATGTCCGTCGGTTGCTGTTGCCTTATCGCCGTAGGGGCGTGGTCGTATGCGCTGCAGTCGAATGCGGATGCCGAGGTTATGCAGGCGTGCCAGAACCAAACCGCTTCTTTGGCCACCCGAATTGCCGGCGTGCTTGATGCGAACCCCGATGTGCAAGCGGGCGCGAAGGTATTGATCGCCGGCAAGCCCGAAGCGGGCAACTTTCCAAACACCAGCGATTCCTACGTTCACGCAAGCAGCTATGCGAAGTGGGGCATGGTTTGGGACAATCATTACCAGAACAACATGCGTTCTTGGGACGTGATAATGAAGCAGTTTGCGGGGCAGAGCTTCAACTACTGCTCGTTTGACGAATGCGCCAAGGTTATTTGCCCCAGTGAATTCGCGAACGTGTCGCTGTATCCTGCCAATGATTCGGTGGCAACCATCGACGGCGTTGTAGTTGTTAAGATATCTGACATAAGCAAGTATTCGGAATAGCGGCGCGCGCTGACGTCGAAGCGTTTAGAGTTCATGAGGGGCGCTGGGCATATGGGAAAACGACATCACGGCAAGGGCGAAGCGAACGGTACGTCCGCCTCGCGGGGGCGTAATGGTGCCGTGAGCGTCGATGCCGCGGACGCTGCCGCTGCGCATGGGCGCGGCGATGCAGCTGCCTATGCCGATGCTGCCCGTAGCGGTGCAGGCGCTGCGGAAGCTTCGGGCTCGGTGAGCACCGCAGACGTCCCAGCCCAACCCTCCAGCGCTCCGTTCTTTTCGGTTGTTTTGCCCACGTATAGCTCCGAGCCCTACCTTGCCGCCGCCTTGGGCGATTTGCAAGACCAGCTCTTCACCGACTGGGAAGCCATTGTGGTGAACGATTGCTCGCCCGACGGCAGCTTGGCCATCGCGCAGCAGTTCGCCGCAGCCGATGCGCGCATTCGCGTTGTTTCGCACGAGGTGAACCGAGGACTTTCGGCGGCGCGCAATACGGGTTTTGCCGCTGCTCGGGGGCGCTATGTGTGGTTTCCCGACCCCGACGATCGCTACGATTTCACCTTTCTGCAGAGTGCGTATAACTCGCTCCAGCAGCACGAAGCGCCAGTGGTTATGGTGGGTCATGTGGAAGAATTCTACGACGCTGGTGGCAAGGTAGAACGCGTGCAGGAATTCACTTTCAGCCAGGAATCGGCGCATTTGGGAAAAACCAAGCTGCGTAAGCACGTGTTGGAGTTCGAAAAGGGTACGCATTACGGCTACGCCTGGAACAAGGTGTACGAGCGCAGCTACCTGCAACAGGGCGGCTTTACCTTTACCGAAGATTTGCCGCTTATCGAAGATATTGAATTCAACATCCGCGTGTTCCAAGATTTGCCTGGCCTGAACGTGATTGGCGCACCGCTATATCGCTACGCCAAGCGTGAGGCGGGCAACCTAACCAGCAAGTTTGTACCGCGTTACTACGAGGTGCATCGCGCGCGCATTGAAATGTTGCGTAACCAGCTGGATGCGTGGGGCTTGCTTGATGCCAGCGCCAAGGCCACGCTTGGTGCGCTGTATGCTCGCTATATTCTTTCGGCGTTGGAGCGCAACAAGCAGAAGGAAAGCGGCATGAGCGGCTCTGCGCAGAAGGAATGGCTGCAAGGTGTGTTTGCCGATGAGTTATTCAACGAGTTGGTGCCCTGCGCGCAAGCCGACAGCCAGGCGTTGCGCCTGTGTTTGAAGCCCCTGCAGCAGCGTAATGCGTCGAAGTGCCTGGCGCTAGGCGGTGCTATTCATGCTGCCAAGAACGGCGCTCTGCGCAACGTGTTTGTGAAACTGAAATCCGGCAGGTGAGAAAATAGGGGGCAGGTCTCGTTTTCCCGCCAATGGCAAAGCGGCTGGTACCGAACCTCATGCGCAGGTTCCATTGCAACCTGACGCCAAATCGAAAGCGGGAAAACGGTAGCTGCCCTATTTTCCCAAGATGTTGCATTTCGGCAACACGCTAGGTTTGCTTTGCTGCTAGGCGTACAATCGGACGCGGTAATCAAGCGAAAAGGGGGCTTGCGGTGGATCTTTCCATTGTCGTGCCATGCTACAACGAAGAAGGATCGCTGCCGCTGCTGTTCAGCGCGGTGGATGATGCTTTTGCCACCTCGGGAGTGTCGTACGAGCTGGTTTTGGTGAACGACGGCAGCTCCGACGGTACGTCGCACCTGCTGCATGAGCTGCCCACTCCTGCATCGGCTGAACGTATCGTCGTGGTCGATTTTTCCCGCAACTTCGGCAAGGAAAGCGCCCTGCTCGCAGGCCTTCAACATGCTGAAGGGGGTGCGGTTGGCCTGATGGACGCAGACTTGCAACAGCCTCCTGCAACGTTGCTTGAAATGTACCGCATGCTGCAGGCCAACCCTAGCGCCGATTGCGTAGCCGCATTCCAAGAGCATCGAAACGAAGGCGCGGTGCTGAGCTTCTTCAAGCACGCGTTCTACAAAACGTTCGATGCAACTTCTCGGCTCAATGTCATGCCCGATGCCTCCGATTTTCGCGTGTTCCACCGCAGGGTGGCCGATGCGCTTCTTTCCATGCCGGAAAGCTTCCGCTTTTCGAAAGGCATGTTTGCCTGGGTCGGTTTCGAGACATTGCCGTTTCCCTACACGCCGGCAAATCGCGTTGAGGGCGAAACCAAGTGGTCGTTCCGGAAACTAATGCGCTACGGCATCGGCGGAGTGCTTTCGTTTACCACGTTTCCGCTGAAAATTGCCGCGGTGGCGGGTCTCGTTGCCACGCTTGTCGGGTTGGTTCTGCTGGTCGAAGTCATTGTCGAGCAATTTATCAACCCCGCCATGCCATCGGGCTATCCTACGCTTCTGTGCGTGCTCCTTTTGATGGGCGGGCTCATTTTGGTAACGCTGGGCGTGATCGGCGAATACATCGCACGCATCTACATCGAAACCAAGCGCCGCCCTGCCTATATCGCGAAATCGGTAGAAGTCCGAACTAGCACCAACCAGGCAGGAAAGTAAGGGTAGGTGCTCGATTCCCACTTTGCGAGCTGAGCCGCGTTTGCAATGAAGCGTGCGCACGAGGTTCGGCGTCAGCCGCTATGCCATAGGCGAAGAGGAACCGCTTCCTTGCTTCCCGTGCCCGAGAAACAGGGAGAGCGGTTCAATACGGCGCCTCGTCCGAGTGCAGGTCTGCGTAAAACCATATTTCACATTTCAGAAAGGACGTATCTGTTATGACAGAACCTACGTATATCTTAATCCGTGAATCCAGCAACGAATCCGGCTACACGGCACATTCGTTCCCTACCGAAACGTCAGCATACACAGCCATGGACTGCATGGTGGAATCTGATACTGCTGCCATTGAAGCGACATACCACTTATCACCCCGTGTGGAGCAGGTATCGAGCTATAAAACACAGCTCATCTTCGACGCAATCATCGCTGAGTCTGACATGACCGTAAAAATTACGTACAGCGTTTATGCAATCGAAAAGTAAATCTACTTATCGAAAATATAAAAAAATGGGGAACAATCTTTCATCTCGATTGTTCCCCATGCTATGTATCTGTACCACGGCTCGCTCGCGGTGGTACATTTTTATGCTGATTTTCTCTAATTCGTTTGGCCCTCTTGATAGGGGTACTTTTCCAGCAGTTCCTGTACGGTGATGAAGCTGTAGCCTTGTTCCTTCAACTTAGGGAGCGCCTGGCGAAGGCCTTCGATGGTCTGGCTGCGGTCGCCGCCGCCATCGTGCATCAGGATGATGTTGCCGGGGCCGGCGCTCTGGATGCGCTGGGCAATAACGTCGGCGCCGGGCTTCTTCCAGTCGGTGGTATCAACGTTCCAGCCAATTTCTGCCGTAACAATGCCTTCAAGGTCGGTGGCAACAGAAGTGTCGAAATTGCCGCCCGGGCAACGGAAAATAGTGCTTGCTTCCTGGCCGGTGGCGTTCTTGATTGCCTCCAGGCCCTTTTGCACTTCCTGCTTGCGTTCGTCGGTCGACATCTTGATAAGGCTTACGCCTTCGCCGCTGCCCTCTGCGTGGTCCCATGTGTGAGTGCCAATTTCGCAGCCCATACTTGCAGCGCGTTGCAATTCCTTTTCGTGCCCGCTAATGCATTGGCCAACGGTAAAGAAGGTGGCCTTGGCGTCGTTCTGTTCAAGGATGTCCAGGATCTCATCGGTTTGCTTATCCCATGGGCCGTCGTCGAACGTGAGCGCAATAACCTTGTCGCCGTTGCTGTTCACGTTGTAGTACTGAACGATGTTGTCGATCGGTTCTTTGGTGGTAACCGTGGTGGTGACGCCCGATTCCTTGCCTGTGCGCGTTACCTGTTCGACGTCCTGGGCATTGTTGCTGTACAGGTGAACTGCGCCAACGCCCTTCAGCTCCGTTTTGTGCGGAAGGGTTTGGGGTTCGCTGTCGGTGTAGGGCTCGGTGATGTCGGTGCCATTGGAGATCTCAATCTTGTCGCCGCCGTTCAAGTGCATGCCCATATCGTCGGTGTCGTTTCCGTTCACCTTTGCGGTGCAGCGGGTGCCTTCACCTTGACGGATGGTGCTGCCATCGACGGCTACGTAGTTGCCAGGCGTTACCGAAACCACGTTGTTGTCCAGAAGGCCGCCAACGCTGCGCTCGGCACCCGAAATGGTTACCTGGTCGCCGTTTAACGTGACCTCAACCGGCTTCGACCCCATCCAGTTGTTGAAGGCGAATATGCCAACGATGGCAAGCACCACAACAACGGCAACGGCGATAAGGCTGCCGCGCGTAAAGAAGTCGGCCTTCTGCTTGGGCGCATAGTTGTTGTTGCCCAGGTAGCGAGCTGCCTGGTATGTGGATGCGTTGGTGGGCGAAGCCTTTTGGGCGCCTTCTTTGGTGCGCTGGTATTTAGCGCGCGAATAGGCAGACGGGTCGTTGCCGCGCATGTTTTGCACAACGGGTATCTGCTGTGAAGGCTGGCCTTGCTGCGGCTGTGCTGCCTGAACGCGCATGCTCTGGCTGGGTTGCGAAGCTGCGGCGCCGCGACGAACGGGGCGCTGCTGGCGTTGAGCCGCGGAGGGACGCTGACCTTCAACGCGCGGCATACGCTGGCTTGCCTGGGCGCTGGGGCGCTGACTGTTGACAGCACGGCGGGATGGGCGCGCCTGCTCGTTGCCGTTTTGCTGCATGCGCGGCATGCGCTGGCTTGCGCTTGCGGAAACGTGCTGATCCCAGGCCGACACGTTGGACATGTTTCCATTGGCCGTGTACCCCTGGTTTGTTTGGGCAGGCTGGTTCGTGGCAACGCGCGAATGGGCAATATGATCGTTGCCGGCACCTGCATACGCAGGGAATGCGGACGATGCGCCGCGTTCCTGACCTGCTGGTTTGTTCTGCACGCGTTCGTGCATGAACGAAGCCGTGGGGTCGTGCTGGCTGTATAACTCGCGTTCGCGCTCAAGCTCGTCACGTGCACTGGGCACGGAAGTGCGGGGCGTGGTGGAACGGCGTGTTGGTTGGCGACGCGCTGGTCGGCGCGGTGGTTCGTTTGAATTGGTCATATATTCTAAAACTCCCTAAAATCCAATCTCCTTATTGTACTCGGCTTGGTTGCGGGTGAGTGTTTTATACACAATTGTTAGATGCCGGTTATGCAAGTTCTTCATTGGTTTGTTGGTGGGCGCCTGGCAATGGCAAGATTTCGTCCTGATGCGTTCCCGGGCACTCGCCGATGGCAAAATGCCCGCGAAATGCGTTCCCCCGGCGTCCGACGGTGACAAGGTTCTCGCGCGATGCGTTCCCGGGCGCTTTGCCGTGGCAAGATTCCGCCGCGGTGCGTTCTCGGGCGGCAATCCGTGGCAAGTTTTGCGCTCCATGCATCCCGAAAGCGGCCTCGGACGGGAAAATCGCCAGTTCGTGGCAAGATTCGCACGCCATGCATCCGAAATGAGCTGGCTTTGGCAAGACATGTGCGCCATGCATCCGAAATGCCCCGCAAACCGCCGTTGGAGGATACACCGCGCGAATATCTTGCCAGGAAGGGGCACTTTTCGCTGCACGGGCCCCTCGAATCATGCA